>ERZ780137.52-NODE-52-length-129318-cov-5.839026_pt1 | contig 129318 bp, 105 predicted proteins | sample MGYA00511020_ERZ780137 | MGnify/ENA primary metagenome ERZ780137 (study PRJEB29588, sample SAMEA2157917) | human gut metagenome | biome: human gut; feature: human-associated habitat; material: faeces | place: Denmark | collected 2008/2010 ... | reverse complement strand
AAAAACTTCCTACCCCGACCTCCTGCCATAAAGTATTCAGTTCGGGATAAGACAAATCAGCATATTTAGCAATAAAAGTATCATCTACTGCTTGCCTCTTGCTATTGAGGCTTTTTTCTAAAAATTCTTCGTACATATTTCTACGTTTTATGGTTGATAATGGCTGGACGGGGAACGGCGTTAGTCCGTTATCCCGGCTTGTTATGAACTTACTTTACCTCTTGTGCCTTTTTATAATTTGCATAGCGAGCATTTAGAGTGTCCCGCCATTCTTGACTTGGGCAAGAGTTTATTAATTGAATATACCTATCATCATCAACACAAACGGACTCTACAAGTCTTAGTAAGCTCCACTGCAAATCATAAAAAGCATTTTCAGGGAAGATTTGTACCAACACCATAGCTTCATCAAATGATATGGGGAATTGTATTTGTTCTAATAAAGTATCATAAGCATTTATCAACTCATCAATGCTATCAGAATCATTGATACTTTCATTAGGCATACGACCTAAATCTTTCAACTGTAAAATTTCATTTCTCATATCGTGTACTCTAATTGTTCATAATTTTTCGATAAACGCACCTTATGGTGTAGTTCCTATTCACTATTAAATCATTGTCTAATCATCATCCAAACAATCCAGCGGATTGGGGATTTTTGCTTTATAGGCGTTCGATACGTGCAGATAAATTGCCGTTGTTTTTATATCGGTATGTCCCATAAGTTCCTGTATGGTTCTTAGGTCTGTCCCTTGTTCCAGCAGGTGGGTGGCGAACGTGTGCCGGAGCATGTGCAGGTGTACCCGATGCTTTATTCCGGCTTTCCTTGCCGCTTCTTTCAATATCTTAACCAATGCGCTGGGCGAGTATTGTTCGCCTGCCTGTTCGCCCTCAAAAAGCCATTTTTGCGGTCTGTATTCCCGGTAGTAAGCCCTTAGTTCGTTGAGCAGCTTTTCCGACAGTAGGGAATACCTGCACTTCTTGCCTTTTCCGGCAATCCTGATTAGCATCCGTTCGCTGATGATGTCTTGGGGTGTCAGGTTCAGAAGTTCGCTTCGGCGTAGTCCGGCAGAGTAAATAAGAGAAATCATGCACCTGTGTTTCCGATTGGATAACTGTGCAAAGATGCTTTTCATTTCTTCCCGGCTTAATACTTCGGGCAATGCCTTGTACTCTTTTGCACGGGCTATCCCGCCATAATATTGCCGCTTGCCTTTCCGGACTTTCTCGTAATAGAACTTGATAGCGTTGATGCGCATGTTCTGCTGGGTGGCGGATATGTGCTTTTCCTTTACCATGTGGAGCATATAGCTGTTTATGTCCTCGACCGTCAGCAGGTCAAGGTCTTGCCCCTTGTGGTATTCCATGAAGTCGCTGAAATAGATTTTATAGGCTTTTATGGTGGAAAGGCTGTACCGCTTCTGTTCCAGCAGTTCGAGGTAGCCTCTCGGCAGTATGTATTCCCTTTTAGGTTTGGGATGCCGCACGTAAACCCGGCTGTAATCAATATAGGCGTGGGGCGAATAGCGGTCATAGAAATCCGGCAGTTTAAAAGCGGTGGCAGGTATGTAGGCAGAACTATTGCCTGTCTTTTCCACGTCCGTATCTTGGGCGAGCAGCAGGGCGACAGCCTGACTGTTTACATACTCTATCCGTATGTAGTCCGCACCGTTTCTTTCTTCCTTGTACAGAACGATGCTTCCTCTCTGTTTCTGAACCTTATCCATGTCGCTGAATTTTGCTTCGCTCCAAAGATAAGATAAAAATATCACTTTTTGAACATCTGTTCAAAAATAATAGAGGTTAAAAAAACAAAAGAGTATCAGGCTTTAAGCAGCGAATAGATATGGCGAAAATTTTCTGCCAGTTCGTCCACGTTCAGACCGTTCAGAAATGCTTGTTCGTATGACAGTCCTAAAAACATTTGCCGGAACAAGATAGCCGTTTTCTTCACGTCCGTGTTGCTCCTGATTTCCCCGCTTTCTTTTGCCTTCTGTATGACTTTCTCCCATAGGTCATAGTCTTGTCGGTAGATTTTCTCAATTTTCTGCCTGATACCCGGATAGTACATGCGCACTTGTGACAGGAAATGAAAGTAGTAGAAGTTAGGACTACAATCATGCGGGCTGCTATTATCGCCAATCAGTTCAACAATCCTTTTCATGGAAGCGGCTACTCCCGCCACGTATTGCCCGATGAACTCCGTCAACGTATCGGCAGGAGCGGCAAACTTGTTTTCCGGTTCGTGCATTTTTAGCACGTATTTGTCCGCCACAGCCATGAATAAATCCAACTTGTGCGGAAAATAATAAACGATACCCGTTTTTGTCACCCCGCAGGCTTTGGCAAGCGTGATGATGCTTGCTTTCTCGTAGTTCATCCTGACAAATACGCCGAACGCTTTATCTATTACTTCTTCACGGTTAGTTATTATCATACACGTTTGTTTTTAATCGGTTACGAAGATACGGATTTTGTTTTAACCATTTGTACCCCAGTGCTTTTTTTTAGTGCAAGGTGCAAGTATATATTTATATATATAGCTTGCACCTTGCACTAACCCAAAAATATTTATTATCAGATATTTGCGAGTTTCAAAAGAATGCAGTATCTTTGAACCCGAAAGTTAGGCAGACAAACACGGTCAAAGTTGGACAGGCTTAACGATTAAAAATCGTTACTGTTTCGTTACCTATTTGAAATTTTGAAAGCAAAGTAGCTGACATATAAGCGGTTAGAGTTATAGGTTCAAAACCCTGTCTCTCCGCTGAGCGTCAAAGATAAATGACGGAAAAGTAAAAGTAAGTCCCGTAAAATCAAGGTTTTACGGGACTTTTTATATTTATGCTTGGACAAGTGAAAAACATGATTAGCCTGTCATCGCAGCCAAGAACATAACAATAATCAAATAACGTTTGCAGGCTGTACAGACGGGCAAAAAGACTATACACTAATTTTGTATTATGAAATCAATAGAATTGTTTGTTGCATGTTGTTTGTCATAAGTTGTTTAGGTAAGTCTCAACCAAAGCAACAATCTGCCGATTTATATAGGTTGCCCTTATGTAATGAATGTGTGAAAAATGAAATTTATTGTGCTTTGACACTAATGGGATCTGTTGAAGTTGATGATTTAAATGAAAATACAAATAAATAGAGATTTGATTAGGCTAATAGAAGAATACGCAGGAAGTTCGAATACGTATTCTGATGTGACATTCATGAGAAGAAAACAAGAATATCAACGATTAACGATACGGGATTTACAGGAAGGAGTTATTAATAAGAAAATCTATTGATTTGCCGACACTGCCCTGCCCTAAAAAAGATATACAATGAAAGTAAAATTATTGTTTTTGGTCTTCGTTCTGTATGCGTGTGGAACTAAAACGGTTTCGGAAGAGAAATCTTATGATCGAATAACCATGACGACTTATGAAAACAAGTATGATGAAAATAATCGTTTGTCAGAGGTACAATTGACCAGAACATCTCATCATAGGTATGAAGAAGATTCTGAAACAATTGATTTAATTGATGATAAAAGCACGTATTATTATACGTATATCAACAACGAAGAGTTTACAGTAAGAAGAAAGTCAAAGAGGTCGGGAAATATCAAGATTATGGGATATGCTCCCCAAAGGGAGGAGGTGTTAACATTAAATGCTCAAGGGGATACCATTGATTATTTATTGCAGAAATATTATGATAAAAGTAAACTCAAATTAGTGTATGTTAGAAATATAAACAATGACTATGTACTGCATGAAGACAACGACTATGAGGAAAAAAATGAATACGACGGGAATGGTAATCTAACAAAAAGAGTGCAATACTATTTTGACATAGGGAAAAAAAGAACCACTTACTTCTTTCGGGGACTATCTTATGAGGAAGCTAAAAAAAGGATTCCCCGTACAGACGAGGACTATGACATCGTGTGCGATATAGAGAAAATGGCAGGAGACACCCTTATCAGGAAATGTATAAAGAATGGTATTGTCAGTTCTATTAACAAGACGATTGTTGACGAAAAAGGGAAAAAGGAATTTATATTCGACGCTGACATGAAGTTCACAGGTAGTTTCACGGAATTTAAGTCGGATGGTTTTGATATTCACGTTGATCGTATTGTACTGGACGATTGCACGGATGTTGATAGCACTTATTATAAGAATGGGAAAGAGGTAAGATGCGTTTATCTTTCGGATACGTCTAAACGTATTGTACTTTCTAAATATGATAAATGGGGAAATATGGTTGAGAGGGTGGAAAAGACAAAGTATTTTTATTCGCAAGACGGAGAGGAATTGATCAATGAAATGCTGCAAGTAGTGAGAGAGAATGAGAAGAAGAAAGAAAGTAGAAAGCGATTGAAAATATCAAAATAAAAAGGTTGTGAGAAATAAACATTTAATCGGGGTATGAAGGGGGGAGACAGATTCTTAGAAAGAATGACCGTTATTGTGACGATGATTTTCACGATATTCATGATTATCAGAATCGGCTACTTGCGGATCGGTCTCCTGACCCTCGTCATGTGCGCATGATCGGACTTTTCTCGTTTGTCCCCCATAGGTATATTGTATCGCTGAATACAGGAAGGTGCTGGAAGGCGACAGAGATATGCTAATCAGATACCCTCTCTTTCCTTCTAATGACTTTTCATTACGCTTTTAATAAAGATATTGGTAGAAGACAATTGTCTGAGACTAATTGTGAGTTCTATTCCTCAATGTGGCTTAATGATTTTCTGTTCTGTGATTCTCTTCGACTTTTTTTGTTGATCGGCTAATATTACAATGATAACAGACATTAGTATCAGTAATAAACCGATTAATGATTGTAATGTGAAATGTTCCGAAAATACCAATACGCCTACAACCACTGCGACCAAAGGTTCCATTGAACCAAGGATGGCTGTTGTTGTCGAACCGGCATATTTTACCGCTAAAATCAACGTAAGGTCGGAGATGACGGTAGATAGAAATGCCAATGCCAAAATATAAAATCCGGCTTTTGTGCTGGGGATGGAGGATATACCTGCTGTAAATAGACTGTAGATGAAAAAGATTACGCAACCGCCTAAAAGCACATAGAACGTAAGCACTTCAGCAGGTAATTTACCTATATCCAATTGATTCAGAGCAACAATATATATCCCATAGGTTAATATCGTAAGAGCTGCGAGTCCGATACCCATCAATCGGATACTGCCTCCTCCCGACCAACACATAAGTGCAACACCGATTAGTGAGAGTGAGGCTGCTAAGAATAGAGATTTGGATTTTTGTTCTTTAAAGAATACTACCATTAAGAAGCTGACACAGATTGGATAGAGAAAGTGAATGGTTGTAGCCACTCCACTAGTTATATAATGGTAGGAATAAATAAGAAATAGCGCTGTAAGAGCATACAAGGCACCTAAACCGATGATAGAGATCAGATGTTTCATATTTATTTTTAAAGTACTTTTGTGCAAAAGACATACTGCTCCCATCATAAGGGTAGAAAATAGAAATCGATAAAAAAGAATGTTGGATTCATTCATTTCCATATTTCCCATTAATGGAATTGTAAATAATGGAATGAGCCCAAATGTACCTGATGAAATCATTGCATAAATAATACCTTTTAAACTTTTCATATCATACAGAATTAAAATTTGAGCGCAAAGGTAGGTTACAGGGAAGAATGAAAAGTTACCAAAAGGTAATTAATGCATATCGGCCCTGATTCTACTTAAGGATTGTGGAGTTATGTCCAGCCATGCGGAGAGGTCTCTCATTGATAATCTTTGTATCAGTTTGGGCATTTCTTTAAGTAGATATTGATATTGTTCTTTCTTGCTCATCCAGTGGATAGATGAAAAATAGAAAGCAGATGAAGTAAGCCATTCCTGAAGAATCATTCTTCCCCAATTGGATAAATTAAGAGAGTCTTTGAATGAGGTGGCTAAGTCTTTACGGGAGATTCTCCATAAAATACAAGTATCTACTGCCTCTAAAGTATATAGTGATTGTCTGCTCTCTGTCAGGTTGGGTGAACTGAGTGGGGCATCATTTTCTAATGCAAAAAATATGATAAATTCTCTGCCCTCTCTTAGAATCGTACTTTTTACAATCCCTTTCTCAACAAAATAGATATAGTGATCTGTTTGCCCTTCTTGAAGGATAATCTCTCTCTTGGGCACAGAAAATTTTGTGAACTTTTCAAGCAATATTTCTATATCTTTTTCAAAAAGTCCATATTTATCTCTTAATATTTTTTTAATCCCGTTCTCCATACTTTAAAGAAAACAAAAAGACACGATGCAATGTTGGCGTAATTCTGATAAAAATGTACGGCATACCACTTGTAAAAGTATACTTAATTATAGAAAGAAACGGGGAAACAGGCCGATATTGAAGTGGCAATGCTCCAGGGAAGGGTACACAGAAAACATACTCTATCCGGTGAAGTGATGCTATCCATGAGTCAGAAACAGATATTAAAGTATATGTTTTACCGATGAAATCACTATTTTTGCTGCATATATGGATATATTGATTAATCAGGAGGAGATATAATGCTTGCATATACATATGTCGAACATGGGAAGTTTGAACTTTTGGAGAAGTTGAGGCCACAAATAAAAGATGCCCGGGATGTAATCGTACGTGTAACACTTGGCAGTATCTGCACCAGTGATCTTCATATTAAACATGGCAGTGTTCCGCGTGCAGTTCCTGGTATTACAGTCGGCCACGAGATGGTGGGCATTGTGGAGGAAGTAGGCTCCGGCGTCATTTCCGTCAGACCCGGTGATAGAGTGACAGTCAATGTCGAAACCTTTTGTGGAGAATGTTTCTTTTGTCGGCACGGATATGTGAACAACTGTACTGACCCCGACGGAGGATGGGCATTAGGTTGCCGTATTGATGGCGGACAGGCGGAATATGTCAGGGTTCCGTATGCCGAGCAGGGATTGAATCGTATTCCCGATAATGTCAGTGATGAACAAGCTCTGTTTGTAGGTGATGTGCTTGCGACGGGGTTCTGGGCTACCCGCATTTCGGAGATATCCGAAGATGATACGGTTTTGATTATAGGTGCCGGCCCTACCGGAATCTGTACTTTGCTCTGTGTGATGTTAAAGAAGCCACGGCGCATTATTGTTTGTGAACGGTCTGCTGAGAGAATCCGGTTTGTTCGTGAACATTATCCTGACGTGCTGGTGACAGAACCTGAAAACTGTAGGGATTTTGTACTCTGCAACAGCGATCATGGTGGAGCGGATGTCGTGTTGGAAGTGGCGGGTTCCGAAGAAACTTTCCGTCTGGCGTGGGAGTGTGCCCGCCCCAATGCCATCGTTACCATCGTAGCCCTTTATGACAAACCTCAGTTTTTACCTTTGCCCGATATGTATGGCAAGAACTTGATCTTCAAAACAGGTGGGGTAGATGGTTGCGATTGTGCCGAGATTCTCAGTCTGATTGAGCAAGGCAGGATAGACACTACTCCTCTTATTACGCATAGGTTTCCGTTGAACGAAATAGAGGAAGCTTATCGTATCTTTGAAAACAAGCTGGAGGGAGTTATCAAGATAGCTATAACGGGAGGCAGGTAGGGGAGTGTTTGTATTGACACTTTCTGCACATATTACAATTGAAAAAGGAAAAATCATAGAGTTAATCAAATCAAAGAGAATGCCTATCATAGAAATATCATCCTTGTCTCATCCCGGAGTAGAGATATTCAGTACCCTTACTGAAGCCCAGTTGCGTAATCGCATCGATTCCGACCGGGGAATTTTTATAGCAGAAAGCCCCAAGGTTATTCAAGTTGCTTTAGACGCCGGTTATGAACCTTTGGCTATTTTATGTGAGCAAAAACATATCATCGGTGACGCTGCCGTTATCATTGAGCGTTGTGGTGATATTCCTGTCTATACAGGCAAGCGTGATATACTTGCTTTACTCACCGGATATACACTTACCCGCGGAGTGCTTTGTGCCATGCGGCGTCCTGAATTAAGAAGTGTGGAGGAAGTATGCCGCGAAGCCAAACGTATCGTGGTAATAGATGGAGTTGTTGACACCACTAACATCGGAGCTATTTTTCGTTCGGCTGCTGCCCTCGGCATAGATGCTGTTTTGCTGACGCGGAACTCTTGTGATCCGCTCAATCGCCGTGCGGTCAGGGTATCTATGGGGTCAATATTTCTTGTATCATGGACTTGGATAGATGGTTCTCTCAGCAGGCTTGGCGATTTGGGATTTCGTACGGCTGCTATGGCACTTACTGATGATTCCATCTCTATCGATGATCCGGTTTTGAAGACTGAGCCCAAGTTGGCTATCATAATGGGTACCGAAGGAGACGGACTGCCGTACGAGACAATTTCCGAAGCCGATTATGTGGTTCGCATCCCTATGTCGCATAGTGTAGATTCACTTAATGTGGCGGCTGCTGCTTCTGTGGCTTTTTGGGAACTTCGTGCTCCAACTTTCAAGGAGTGATATGCCGAAGTCATACTTACAGTTATCCGGTTCTTTTCAAATTAAAGAAAAACATTTTCCCATGGCTTAGATTTAAATTCTTTAGGTCGCTATAGCTTAAATAAATGTTATATCACAAACTTTTCTCTTTGGGCATTGTTTCGGAGTGCAGTAAGTTATTTAAAAACATACCGATATGGAAGAGAAAAAAGAAGCCCGTCAAAAACGGAACAGGGAAAAATTAGCAACTGCTGATTGGGTAATGGCAGAATTTTATGCTACGTGGTGTCCTCATTGCAAACGTATGCAGCCCGTTGTAGAAGAATTCAAAAAACTTATGGAAGGGACTCTCGAGGTAGTACAGATCGATATCGATCAGGAAGATGCTTTGGCTAATTTCTATACGATCGAATCGGTTCCGACATTTATTTTAATGAGAAAGGGAGAACAGCTTTGGAGGCAATCCGGAGAACTGGATTTAGAAAGGCTGAAGAAAGCAGTGAAAGACTTTAAATCCTGAAAAGGCAATACGAATTACACGGATTATCAAGACAAGCACTGCTTTATTTGCTTTCAGTCTGTGATAATCCGTGTAACCCGTGTTGCAAAGATTGTTGCAAGATCCCTGTCTTGGGGATTATTCGGCAACAAATATCGGACTCAATACGTTTTTATCGGCATCTACCGGATAGAGGGCTTGTTCTTTTTCCAGTCTTTGAACCATTAGACGGAAGAGTTCTTTCGCTTTTTGTTGGTTTGTTTTTGACAGATCATTTTTTTCGTAAGGATCTTCTGAGAGGTTAAACAGTTTATAGGTAGGCGCCTCCGGAGTCTGTGGGTTATAATAATAGATAAATTTCCAGTCTCCCTTACGATAAGAGGTGAAATAGCTGCCGCGATGCTCATGTGGGAAATGCATTAAGAAATCATCACGATGCTTTTTATCTCTCTTTCCCTTTAACAGTTTTCTTAAATCGGCTCCGTCTAAGATATGGTTGGGAGCAGGTTTGACACCCGCAACAGAAAGTACGGTTGGATATATATCCATAACCGTTCCCATTTGGGTTTGTATGGCATTCCGGGCTATAGGATATGCCTTTTGGAATTTATTGTTTGGGTTGGGATGTGCCCAGCTGACAATGAAAGGAACACGGACTCCCCCCTCATATTCCGATCCTTTTTTTCCCTTGAATGGGGCAGATGAACCATAATCGGCAGCATCCCCGAGTGGTGCATCACCACCATTATCTCCCAAAAAGATGATCAGAGTATTTTCCGCTATCCCCATATCTTCGAGTTTATCCAGAATGTCTCCCAGCGATTTATCCATACCTTCGATCAGGGTGGCAAAAGCGCGTGCTTGTTGAGATTTGTTTGGATCGGTATAGTGGCTGATGAAGCGTTCATCGGTTTCGAATGGAGAGTGAACGGCATAGTGTGCCATGTTTAGATAGAAAGGCTTTTTTTCTGCAACGGCTTTTTCTATCTCTTTACCGGCTTCTAATGTGAGTGCATCACTTAAGAAGGTGTGAGTTTTGTGATATTGTTCCAAGTCGGGCACGGCTCTTGCTCTTTGACCCTTGATCCAGCCGTACCCGTTTTCTCCATGATAACTACCCGGATGGCCGATTGCCGAACCGGCTATGTTGACATCAAAGCCCAGATTCGTAGGGTTTTCTCCTTCACTTTTCAGACATCCGAAGTGTGCTTTACCCACATGGATCGTTTTGTATCCGGCTTGTTGTAATAAATAGGGATAGATCATATCCTGATGAGTGAGCCCTTTCCAATTCCAATCGAATGGTCCGTATGGAGTGCGGTTGTTGCTTTCCGCATTGATCCAGTTCGTAGTGCGGTGACGGGCCGCATTTTGTCCGGTCATGATGGATGCTCTGGAAGGGGAACTCACGCTTTGTGCATAAAAAGTGGAAAAGCGGATTCCCTGGTTTGCCAGGCGCTCCATATTGGGAGTACGATACCAATCGTTTAACGGTTGTCTCTGTGCATTTCCGTTTTCGTCCGTAACAAAGGGAACGGAGGTGTCCATTAATCCCATGTCGTCGACTAAAAAAACAATGATATTGGGTCGTTCTTGTGCACTTGCTGTTGTGAAACATGCGCTACAGAGGGCTCCCATCAAACTTCGGCTAACTATTCTATTGCTCATTGTGGTTAGTTAAAAAGGTTATTGAGTAGATTGGAACAGGATAATCATAGATATATTAATGATCCGGGATAAAGATATTAAAAAGATATCGGGTTTACAAGAAAAAAGCTAAGAAATAGGATTGGGAAAAGTCTAGATACTGATAAGAATAAAAGATGGAATACAATTGCCATTTTCTACTCAGATATTGTTTTATTAATTAAATTTATGTTACTTTTGCCTGGATAGAGAATTAACTATGGAATTCATAAATCCTAAATTTAAGTATATTTTTGCCTCCATTCTTTTGTTGGGGGGCTTTTTATGTGGGTATAATTTCAAACAATGGTATGTAACCAACCATCGAAACGAAAAACATATTTCTCTTATCTATTCTTGTTCAAAAAAAGAGGCTGACCGGGGACAATTTGAAGAACTGCTGAAGAAAGAATTTAGGTCGAAGGGTGTAGAACCTATATTTGATAAATTCTATCTTGATTGTAACCGTTTCGGCCAAAAAGTCGAAATAGAACACATCAGTAATTATCTTGAAACTCTGAAAAGTAAGCCGATAGACCTTGTTATGGTGATGGGAGATCAGGCTACCTATTCTTTATTATCGACTCGACATCCTTTGCTCTATTCTGTTCCGGTGGTAGCTTGTAATGTGCATTTTCCTGATGAAGACCTTTTGAAAAAATATGAGTCCAGGAAAGTATATGCTCTAAGAGATACCCCCGACTTTAAGCATAATATGGAATTTATAAGGTCTTTGCAGCCACATGTTGGTCTGGAAATCGTTTATAACATTGACTTGACGCCTCTCGGTCATAAATCTTTTGACTTATTAAATCAGGTGGTTGATAGAAAAGATGTACAGATTCTGGGACATAAATCAGCATTCTCCATGGAGTATGAATATAAAGAAATGAGAGAAATGATTGAGTTTTATAATCTGATGCCTGCCGTAGCAAATAACCGGATAAAAAAGAATGAGCTGACAATAAGCCTTTGCCCCTTCCGGTATATTAAAGGTGCTTCTTTGCTTGTAATGATGGAAAATTCAAAAAGTGAGCAGGGGAAGAAAGCATTTCTGCTTGATAAATTCGATATGGTATCGTTTCCGATAGTGAATGCCTTAAGCATACCTTCATTTAGTTGTGTACATGCCGGATTCGGAGAAGGAAATAAAATTGTTGGCGGCTATATGGCCACCAAAGAGATTTCTGTGCAGGCTGCTGCCGATCTGTCTACCCGGTTGATGAATAAAGAAAAAATAGGTATGCCTAAAATAAGGGATTTGAGAAAAGAATATGTACTTGATTGGAGCGTTTTTTCTACTTATAATGGTTATGATATTAAAAACGTGGGCAAGAATGTGCGTATTATTAATTATCCTATTTATGATCATTATCGTGAGGAATTTTATTTATTGGGGGTATTATTTGTCTTTGCATTCATTTTTATTTCCGTCAGTTTGCTGCATACTCGGCGGCGTTCGCTGATTGAACGCAAAAACTTGAAAATATTGGAAGAAGCACACAAGCGTTTGACTCTTTCTGCGGATGGAGGACAGATTTCGCTTTGGAATATGCAGGGAAGTGATATCGAGTTTGATGATAATTATGCGCGTCTGACAGGAGTAGAAAAAAGGAAGTTTAAGAGAACTGATTTTTTGGAGTATGTACATCCTGATGACTCGCAGTTATTAAGTTCTTTTTATGAAGCGTTGTGCAAATCTCCGGGTGTAGAAATACAACGGGTACGTTTCCGTTTTGATGAAAAGAAAGGTTATCAATGGTATGAATTACGATGCCGCAGTCTGAAGGATATTAAAGGAGAGATGATGCTGGCGGGGATCATGCAGAATATTCAAGAGTCGGTAGAACGTGAGCATCAGTTGATTGTGGCGAAACAAATGGCTGAGAAAGCTGAACTGAAACAATCTTTCCTTAATAATATGAGTCATGAAATCCGTACTCCACTCAATGCCATTGTGGGGTTTACAAATGTATTGTTGGGTGAAGGCTCCGAGGAGATTGATCCGGATGAAAAGGCGAGTATGCTTGAGATTATCAATCATAATAATGAATTGCTCTTGAAGCTCATTAATGATGTACTGGAAATTTCCCGCCTGGATTCCGGAAGTCTGGATTTTGACATGAAGGAATGGAATATGACAGATATTGTCAAAGAGATTTATAAGACGTACCAACCCTTAATCCGGCCTTCTTTACAGTTTCGTCTCGAATTGGATGATACTGTTCCTGTGCCTGTTCATACAGATCGTCTCCGTTTTGCTCAGGTTATTTCAAACTTTTTGAATAATGCTAACAAGTTTACCCAAAATGGATATATCGCTTTGGGGTGTAAAGTAGACAAGAAGCATAGGGAGGTTCGTATATATGTGGAAGATAGTGGTAAGGGAATTGATGAAAAGGAACTTATGATGATTTTTGAGCGTTTCTATAAAACTGACGAGTTTGAACAGGGAAGCGGTCTTGGTCTTGCCATCTCTAAAGTTATTATCGAGCGGTTGTCGGGACGTATAAAAGTACACTCTGAAAAAGGTAAAGGAAGTTGTTTTACAGTGATTTTATCATTGGCGGATGCACCGGAGAATCACATGTTGAATTGAATAGTGTGGTTGCTGTTTCAAGATACCGGTTGTTCTTGCTGTCTTTTTCAGTGGATGTGAATAACCATAGGTTATAAGGGATAAAAAAATTAAGTGTTTGTCTCTCAATTTAAAATGCTTCCTTTGTAGTGTACTAATTAAAGACACTATAAATAAATTCATTTATGTTGAGTGAGAAAAGAAACAGTATGCTTCACGGGGTTTTGTTGATAGCCCTGTTTTCATGTGCGGCCTTTTATATAGGTGACATGGAGTTCATAAAGAAACTCTCTTTCAGCCCGATGATTGTCGGAATCATTTTGGGCATGTTGTATGCTAACAGTCTCCGAAACAACCTTCCTGAGACGTGGGTACCGGGTATACAGTTCTGTTCAAAACGTATTTTACGGATAGGCATTATCCTCTATGGGTTTAAGTTGACTTTTCAGGATGTATTGGCGGTGGGGCTGCCCGCGATATTGATTGATGCTATTGTAGTAACCATAACGATTCTTGGAGGTATCTTAATCGGTCGTATGCTTAAAATGGATCGTGGAGTGGCGTTACTTACTTCTATCGGTAGTGGAATTTGTGGTGCAGCGGCTATTTTAGGGGCCGAATCGACCATTCAGACAAAACCATATAAAACGGCGGTAGCTGTTTCTACTGTAGTTATTTTCGGAACTTTGTCCATGTTTATCTATCCTATATTATATAGAAATGGAACTTTTGTGCTTTCACCCAACGAGATGGGGATATTTACCGGTGCTACGTTGCATGAAGTGGCGCACACTGTTGGTGCGGGAAATGCGATGGGGAAGGAGGTTTCGGATGTTGCTATTATCGTGAAGATGATTCGTGTGATGATGTTGGTACCTGTTTTGTTGATAACCAGCTTTATGGTATCCAGGGCTGCCGTGAAAGCTGGTGGACAAGGAGGTAGTATGAAGGACATATCTATTCCGTGGTTTGCTATCGGTTTTTTAGCGGTTATCGGTTTTAATTCCTTTGATCTATTGCCACAAAGTTTAATAGCTTTTATCAATAATCTGGATACTTTCTTGCTGACTATGGCAATGACTGCATTAGGTGCGGAAACCAGTATCGACAAATTTAAGAAAGCTGGTGCCAAGCCATTTGTACTTGCTTCTTTGCTGTATTTATGGCTAATTGTCGGAGGATATTTTTTGGTAAAACTCCTTGCTCCTGTCTTAATGTAAGAAGATGTTTCTTCCGGTCTCTGAATATCCTTGATTCTTTTCCCGATAGAGTTTTGCAACTTTGTTGCACTTGAAAACTACTACCTTTGCATCATAAACCTAATAGTAGATTGGATTATGGGACATTGTAAATGTGAAATGAATGCAAATGTGCGAGTAGAAAGCTGTCAGGAAGCGAATGGCTTCATAAAGGAATATTGGAAGGTAATACTTTCATTGTTAATGTTGATAGCGGGTGCAATAATGAATCAGTTGGATGTTGCTTTTTTCAGAGATAATGCGATATCTTTGGTTTGGTATATACTGGCTTATCTGCCTGTAGGTTTACCTGTGATAAAAGAAGCATGGGAGAGTATTCTTCAGAAAGACTTCTTTAGTGAGTTTACGTTGATGTCGGTTGCAACGTTAGGTGCTTTTTATATTGGTGAATATCCGGAGGGAGTTGCCGTTATGTTATTTTATTCGGTTGGTGAATTATTTCAGGATAAAGCGATAGACAAGGCTAAGCGTAATATCAGTGCTTTGCTGGATGTTCGACCTGAAAAGGCTGCGGTTGTGAGAAGTAATGAGATTGTTACGGTGGATCCGAGATCGGTTCTTATAAATGAAATTATTGAGATAAAAGTCGGTGAGCGTGTACCGTTGGATGGAGTAATGTTGGATGAAGTGGCGGCATTCAATACGGCAGCTCTTACCGGAGAGAGTGTTCCCCGGGATATTAGTAGGGGAGAAGAGGTACTTGCAGGTATGATTGTCACAGACAAAGTAATCCGGATGAAAGTGACAAAGCCTTTTGATAAAAGTGCATTGGCTCGTATTCTGGAACTTGTAGAGGATGCTTCCGAACGTAAGGCACCTGCAGAATTGTTTATTAGAAAATTTGCACGTGTTTATACTCCTATTGTTATCGGCTTTGCATTTCTGATTGTGTTGATTCCATATATTTATTCATTTATAAATCCGTTGTTTGGGTTTGTTTTTAATGATTGGCTGTATAAAGCATTGGTTTTTCTGGTGATTTCTTGCCCGTGTGCATTGGTTATCAGTATTCCATTAGGGTATTTTGGGGGAATTGGGGCAGCATCCCGATTGGGTATTCTGTTTAAAGGTGGAAATTATCTGGATGCCATAACTCGTGTGAATACAGTCGTATTCGATAAAACAGGTACTCTGACTAAAGGAGTTTTCGAAGTAGAATCTTGTCGGGTTGTTCCCGGGACTTCAGAAGAAGATTTATTGCGTGTAGTGGCTTCCATTGAGAAAAACAGTAACCATCCGATAGCCAGGGCTATTGTAGCTTATGCTCAAGATAAAGGGATTGATCTGATTGTCACTAAGAATATAGAAGAGATTGCAGGTTATGGGTTGATGACTGAGATTGATGGAAAAAGGGTGCTGGTAGGTAATACCAGATTGTTATCGAAATATTCCATTGAGTTTCCGAAGGCTGTGTTTTCAATAACAGAAACAACGGTTGTATGTGCTGTCGGGGATAAATATATAGGTTGTATCATCTTATCGGATGTGTTAAAAGACGATGCGTCAGATACTGTCAAGGCACTTAAAGAGTTAAATATTAAGAATATTCAGATATTGTCGGGCGATAAACAGAGTATTGTTACCATTTTTGCAAATAAGTTGGGAATAACTCAAGCTTATGGTGATCTCCTGCCGGAGGGAAAGGTGGAGCATATTGAGAGATTGAAGGAGGAGAAGGGCAATCAGATTGCTTTTGTTGGTGATGGGATGAATGATGCTCCGGTACTTGCTCTAAGTGATGTGGGTATTGCTATGGGAGGACTGGGTAGCGATGCCGCCATTGAAACGGCGGATGTAGTCATCCAGACCGATCAGCCTTCGAAAGTGGCAACAGCTATTAAGGTTGGGCGTTGTACGCGTCGGATTATCTGGCAAAATGTATTGTTGGCATTTGGTGTGAAGTTGTTGGTGCTGATTTTAGGGGCAAGCGGTATAGCTACTTTGTGGGAAGCTGTCTTTGCGGATGTTGGTGTTACATTGATTGCAATTATGAATGCTGTTCGTATACAGAAAATGATTAAATGATAATGGAAGATTTGTGTTTGAAGATATTGGAGCAGAGAGGCATAAAACCTACAGCCATACGGATGTTGGTTTTAAAGGCCATGATGGAGACGGAGCAGGCTGTTTCACTTCTTGATTTGGAAAATAAGCTGGATACAGTTGATAAGTCGACCATATTTCGTACGATTACTTTGTTTGTCTCTCATCATTTGGCACATAGTGTAGATGATGGTACAGGGTCTTTGAAATATGCGGTTTGTGATAGTGAATGTACTTGTGCGGTAAAGGATTTACATACACATTTTTATTGTGAATATTGTCATAAGACTTTTTGCCTTGAGAATATCCACGTTCCTGTGGTCGATTTACCCGAGGGATTTGCTGTACGAAGTATAAATTATGTCTTGAAAGGCTGTTGTGCTGAATGTGCGGCAGAGCTGAAAAAAGATCATTAAAATAAAAGCGCATTGATATTCTCAATCAATGCGCTTTTTTGAAGGTAATATAATTGTTATTACTTGATCAGCTCTACCACTACTGCGCGGTTCCAGTCATCATTTTCAAACTTAGTGCTGGTACCTTTGAACTCTGTAGTGATACGGTCTTTTGCAATTCCGTATTTGTTGACAAACACTTCAGTTACTGCATTGGCACGTCTTTCAGAAACAATTCTGTTAGCTTGTTCTGAGCCACGTTTGTCAGCATAACCTGTCAGACGAACACGGATTTCTGGATTTGCTTTCAGGAATTCAGCAATATTGAAGATACTAACTTCCTGTGAAAGCTCGATTTTGCTGCTGTTGAATGGGAAAGTAATTGTACTCGGAAGAGCCTTGATTTCAGAATTGTCGATTACTGTTTCTTCTTTGACAATTTCCGGTTTACGTGCTTTCAGTTCTGCTATTTCAGCTTGTTGTGCAGCATTTTCTTTTTTCAAAGTTGCGTAGTTTGCTTCCAGATCAGAGTAGTTGCTCTTGATAGCGTTGTACTGACGTGAAGAGTAGCCTTTCTTGAAACCTGTTTTGCCGAAACGGAAAGTAACACCGGCTGTCAGACCGCTGATTCCATCATTCGGAAAACCACCGCGAACCACCATATCGTCATCCAGGATAGCTCCTTGGTATTCAACGTTAATATCGAAACGTTTTGAGATACGGTAACGTGCCTGGATACCTGCATTGATTGTAAACGACTGGTCGCCTTTACGAATAAATGCTCCACCAATACCTGCAAAAGGAACGATGTCAAAACGACGGTTTTCTTTATAAGGAGCAAAGAAGTTGATCAGTCCGAACATAAAGTCTGCGTGAACAGCACCATATTGATAGTGCAACATTGAGTTAGCGCCAGAAGTAAATCCGTGCAGTGAACCGCCTGTACCTTGTAAACGAACTCCCCAGTAAGGATTAAACCATTTACCTACAGAAAGTGTCGGCATGAAAGTGATTGTGTTTCTGAATTTAGCGTCTTTTGAATTTTCTGCGAACAGAGATTGTGCACCAAAGTTTGCTGACATGAACCAGTTGTTCCAAAATCCATTGCCTTCAAAGGTTGTTTTATATCCCGGAAGACGTTTTGCATCATTGTCTTGAGCAAATACACTTGCGCTCATCAATGTTGCCAATGCAAACATAAAAATACTTTTTTTCATTTCTCTAAATTTTAAATTGGTTTGGTTAAACATTAATTGTTATTATTCGCCAATAATTGTTTTTAATAATCCGGCGTTTGATACGCCTAATTCGCAAAACGGTCGCAAAAATATAAATAGTTTTTGTTGGTTGCAAATATTTCTTCATTTATTTTAAGATTGTCTGATTTTGTAAAGATGCAAAGCTTTGTGAAATAGAAGATTATATGCTTATGAATGAAATCCGGACAATTCGTCTGTGAAATCACTTTTCCATTTGTTTGTTTCTCAGTATATTGTCTTTATTAAATAGGTATTCATTATTATGATCTCTTTGTAGCACTAGCAAGGGGGCTGTTAAACAGGAATGTTCTATATTTCATCTTTTGTAACTTCCGTTATGAGAAATAAAGGAGGTCGTTTAATCGATTATGTCTGTAACTTTCGTGAAAAGCCTTTTGTGCCCGTTTGAGGGTGTTTTTAAAATAAACCTTTTCGGCTTTTATGGGTTATTTTATTAAAATAGGATTAGGTATGACTAAAATAAAAATAAAACGTGTATATGAGGATCCTTCTGATACAGATGGGTATCGTGTTTTAGTAGATCGCCTTTGGCCGCGCGGAATGAAAAAAGAACATTTAAAGTATGACTATTGGGCAAAGGAACTGACTCCTTCATCTGATTTAAGAAAATGGTTTCATGACGATGTTCCGGGACACTGGAAAGAGTTTGCAGAGATGTATCGAAAAGAACTTGAAACTTCTGATAAAACGTCCGAGTTTTTATCCCGGATACGATCCTGTGAATCAGTGACTCTTTTGTATGCTTCGAAGGAGCCGGTTTATAATCATGCCCGTATTTTACAAGCTTTTCTGGAGGAACGTTTGAAAAAGTGATTTCTAGGAGAAACCTATGCCAACACGAATCTTTTTTGTACTTTTGCGCCATCTTTTTAAAAACAACATCAAAAAAGAATCATATGGGAGGTTTTTTCGGAACAGTCTCGAAAACGAGCTGTGTGACCGATTTATTCTACGGCACAGACTATAACTCACACCTGGGAACAAAACGGGGAGGACTTGCGACATATAGTGAAGAACAGGGATTTATCCGCTCGATTCATAACCTGCAGAGTTCATATTTCCGTACCAAATTTGAGGAAGAACTGGATAAATTTAAAGGAAATGCCGGTATCGGTATTATCAGTGATACAGACGCCCAACCTATTATTATTAACTCACATCTCGGTAGATTTGCCATTGTTACGGTTGCTAAGGTCACAAACCTTAAAGAACTCGAAGAGGAACTACTTTCACAAAACATGCATTTCGCCGAACTTAGTTCGGGTAGTACCAATCAAACGGAACTTATCGCTTTATTGATTATTCAGGGTAAAAATTTTGTAGAAGGAATAGAGAATGTATATAACCATATAAAAGGTTCGTGTTCTATGCTTCTGTTGACAGAAGATGGAGTGATTGCCGCACGAGATAAATGGGGACGTACTCCTATTGTTATCGGGAAAAAGGAGGGCGCTTATGCAGCCACGAGTGAATCTAACAGTTTTCCGAATCTTGATTTTGAAATAGAACGCTATTTAGGACCCGGTGAAATAGTCCGTATGCATGCTGACCGTCTTGAACAACTTCGCAAGCCTGATGACAAAATGCAAATCTGTTCATTTTTGTGGGTGTATTACGGTTTTCCCAATTCATGTTATGAAGGCCGGAATGTAGAAGAGGTACGCTTTACGAGCGGGTTGAAAATGGGTGAACAAGATGACTGCGATGCTGATTGTGTTTGTGGAATTCCGGATTCGGGTATCGGGCAGGCATTGGGGTATGCAGAAGGGAAAGGCATTCCTTATCATCGTGCTATTACCAAGTATACTCCTACCTGGCCCCGTAGTTTTACTCCGAGCAAGCAGGAATTACGTTCTTTGGTGGCAAAGATGAAGTTGATCCCTAACCGTGCTATGCTCCAAGATAAGCGTATTATTTTTTGTGATGACTCCATTGTGCGTGGTACGCAGTTGCATGATAATGTGAAGATTCTTTTTGATTATGGTGCAAAAGAGGTACATATGCGTATCGGATGCCCACCGCTTATTTATGGCTGTCCGTTTATTGGTTTTACAGCTTCAAAGTCGGATATGGAACTTATCACCAGGCAGATAATAAAAGAACTGGAGGGAGATGAAAATAAGAATCTGGATAAATATGCTACTACAGGTTCGCCGGAATATGAGAAGATGGTAGGCATCATCGCCAAGCGCTTCGGACTTTCGTCTCTCAAATTCAACACGATTGAAACACTGATTGAAGCCATCGGATTGCCAAAGTGTAAAGTTTGTACCCATTGTTTTGACGGATCCAGTTGTTTCTAAGTGGCTATTAGTGACTGAATATAAGATTATGTATAAAAAAAGAGCCGTGAATTGCTTGGCAGTTCACGGCTCTTTTTTTACCTTTACAGGCGTGAAAAATAAGATTTTAGCAAATTATTAAATTTTAAAGATATGAATTTAGTAGAACGTTTTTTGAAGTACGTAAGCTTTGATACACAGTCGGATGAACTGACAAGACTTACCCCCAGCACTCCGGGCCAAATGGTATTTGCGGAATATCTAAAGTCTGAGTTGGAGTCGTTGGGGCTAGAAGATATAACATTGGACGAGAACGGTTATCTTTTTGCTACTTTACCTGCCAATACAGAGAAAGAATTGCCTGTCATCGGCTTTATAGCACATATGGATACGAGTCCCGATATGAGTGGAAAAAATGTCACTCCACGTATTGTAGAAAAATACGATGGTTCGGATATTGTGCTTTGTGCCGAAGAGAATATCGTACTTTCACCGAGTCAGTTTCCTGAGTTGCTCGATCATAAGGGTGAGGATCTGATTGTTACCAATGGTAAAACTCTGTTAGGAGCAGATGATAAGGCAGGTATTGCCGAAATAGTATCAGCTGTTGTCTATCTGCAGGAGCATCCTGAAATTAAGCATGGTAAAATTCGGATCGGTTTCAATCCGGATGAAGAAATAGGTGAGGGTGCTCATAAGTTTGATGTTCAGAAGTTCGGTTGTGAGTGGGCTTATACGATGGACGGAGGAGAAGTTGGAGAGTTGGAATTTGAAAATTTCAATGCTGCCGCTGCCAAGATCACTTTTAAAGGACGTAATGTGCATCCGGGATATGCTAAACATAAAATGATCAATTCGATCCGTATAGCCAATCAGTTTATTACTATGCTTCCCCGGCACGAGACTCCGGAACATACTTCCGGATATGAGGGTTTCTACCACTTAATCGGTATCCAAGGAGATGTGGAACAGAGCACTGTATCCTACATTATTCGTGACCATGACCGTAATAAATTTGAGGATCGTAAAAAAGAGATAGAACATTTGGTGAATAAGATCAATGCAGAGTTTGGTGAAGGCACTGCTACGCTCGAATTGCGTGACCAGTACTATAACATGCGTGAAAAGATAGAACCCGTAATGCATATTATCGACACTGCTTTTGCTGCAATGGAAGCCGTAGGGGTGAAACCGAATGTGAAACCTATTCGTGGAGGAACGGATGGCGCACAATTATCATTCAAGGGGTTGCCTTGTCCCAATATCTTTGCCGGTGGCTTGAATTTTCACGGTCGCTATGAATTTGTTCCCATCCAGAATATGGAAAAGGCAATGAAGGTCATTGTGAAGATCGCTGAACTGGTAGCTTCGAAGTAATCATTATTTATATAATTCTTAAATTCTCATTTCATGAAAACCACTCCATTTACCGAGAAACATATTGCACTTGGTGCTAAGATGCACGAGTTTGCAGGATATAACATGCCTATTGAGTATTCGGGTATCATCGACGAACACCTTACAGTTTGTAACGGTGTCGGTGTTTTTGATGTGTCACACATGGGCGAATTTTGGGTGAAAGGTCCTCATGCGTTGGATTTTTTGCAGAAAGTGACTTCAAATAATGTGGCAGCTTTGGTGCCGGGTAAAATTCAATATACTTGTTTTCCAAATGAAGACGGGGGTATCGTTGATGACTTACTGGTCTATCAATATGAACCGGAAAAATATCTTTTGGTTGTTAATGCTTCGAATATAGAGAAGGACTGGAACTGGTGCATTTCTCACAATACGGAAGGTGCTGAGTTGGAAAACTCTTCAGATAATATGGCACAACTTGCCGTACAAGGTCCGAAAGCCATTCAAGCTCTGCAAAAATTGACGGATATTAATCTTGCCGATATTCCTTATTATACGTTTAAAGTCGGTGAGTTTGCCGGTGAGAAGAATGTGATTATTTCCAATACGGGATATACCGGAGCAGGTGGATTTGAACTATATTTTTATCCGGATGCTGCCATGAAGATTTGGGATGCAGTTTTTGAAGCCGGAGCTGAGTTTGGCATAAAACCGATAGGGCTTGGTGCGCGTGATACTCTTCGTCTTGAAATGGGATTCTGTCTGTACGGTAATGACTTGGACGATACTACGTCTCCTATTGAAGCCGGACTGGGATGGATCACTAAATTTGTGGACGGCAAGAACTTTACAAATCGTTCGATGCTTGAAAAACAAAAAGCTGAAGGCACCGTTCGCAAATTAGTGGGCTTTGAAATGATTGACCGGGGGATTCCTCGTCATGGTTACGAGTTGACAACAGCGGAAGGTGATAAAATCGGGGTAGTAACATCAGGTACAATGTCTCCTATTCGTAAGATTGGTATTGGTATGGGATACGTGAAACCTGAATATAGTAAGATCGGTACAGAAATATGTATTGATATGCGTGGACGTAAGTTGAAAGCTGTAGTAGTAAAACCGCCTTTCCGTAAATAGAATATTGACGAATAAAGCGTTGAAATCCCTCTCTGTCTTTAAAGGCAGAGGGGGATTTTTGTTTAAATGGAAAGTTTACGTTCTTTCGGATATGTTTGGAATATTAGAGGTCTCATTTAACAGATATAAAAGTCTTCCTTAGTCAATTTGTCTCTATACTCAAACATATTATTTCCTTTCTAATATTATTCTTGGTTATGTCTATGAAATATTTTTATTTCAGAATAATCTCTATTTCTGCCTATATAGGCTATTATATTTGCATTATATTCTGATTTCTACTTTTTTTGATTTCTTGGAATTAATATTTATTTGTATTTTTGATCTATATATATAATGCAATAGAAAGAATAATTAGATCAATTAAATGATTGTATTTTGTTTCCTATGAACTGAATGTGTAATATAAAAGTGATAGGCGTATCACTGTTTTCAGTGACAAATGTGTATTAAATATCGTTGTATGATGGTAAATAGTGAGTCTTATAACATGAATTTAGTAAATATTGGAATAATTTTTTTCTTAATCATTGGAAATAATAAATCTAAGCACTATATTTGCTGCAACACTAAAAGATATTAAATAGAAAATTTAAGATATTGAAAGAATGTTAATCGATTGTTCAATGATTATCATTTCTTTCTTAGAAAAGATCTACTAAGTGAAAATTAGGATCTTTGATAATAAGATTTGATAGAGGTATTACACTTACATAACAAATATTTTATTGGTATTAGAAAATCGGATATTAGAAAATGGATTTTGTCGTTGCTTTCTTAATAAAGGTAGTGTAATTCTGGTGATAACGGAAACTACCGACAATGACGAATCTTATCGGTAACCGTAATGTTCTGTTTGCGGAGATGCGGAATATCAGAAGATTTTCATATTTTTCTTTTGTCAGAAGGTTTACTGAATTTGTATGTGTGTTGAAGAACAGCTTTTGTTCTTTGAACTGCATACTAACTTACTATAATTTACATTGTTAATCTTACGGGCTTTTATATGAAAAAGACATCTTTGTTTTTGTCGTTTTTTATTGCTCTCTTTTTGTTTTCGGCTTGTACTGACGATACTGAGCAATGTCTATATTCCCCTAAAGTTTTTGATACGGGTAATCTATTGAGCAATAGAGTGAAAGAAGAATTTCTTAATTTTGATTATCCTGCCGGGATTGTTCCAATTCTTTTTGCCGTAGATAGTATCGAGGCCATCCAAATGGGGGCTTATGCTGATGAATGTTTTAATGATCTTGTAGATTCGATATCCGAGTCAAGAGATTTTAAGCATAGAGGGATGTTGGTACTTGTTTCGAAAAATCCGAAACTCATTCAAATACGTTTGGGTAATCGATATAGGGTTTATTGCAATATGACAGGAGCAACTTCCGGACTGGATTATTTAGATTTGCAAAAGCAAATACAGGAGAGAGGTGTAGAAGAAACTCTTCCATTGTTTCTACAAAACACTTCAGTTCGTATTCAGGAGTTGAATGAATTACCTTCATATAAAAAATATCGAATCAACTCTGCAATTTCAGTAATTTCTACCTGTTTGGAATACATAGGAACTCCTTCGGAGAACTTTTACGGAAAGTGTGTTTTAACCCCCATTTTAAAAATAACATCATTTGGGTATTATATTTTTAAATCATGGTTGTTGACCTTCATGTTTGTATGTTTGATAATGCTTTTATGCCGTTGGATGATATTTCTGCTAGTGAAGCGTTTATTGGGAGAGAATGTTATAGCCCTTATGTGGACTCAAAAGATCATTAATTGGGGACTTGGTTTATTGTTTTCAATTTCTGCAGCAGCTTCGGCTATTATTTTGTCCAGTGGACGAATGGAAGATGCGATAGCGTTGCAGGCTATTGGAATTCCTTTTATGGAGAATTTTCAGATTGCCGCTGCAGATTATATTTTGAAAACATCGTTTGTTGCCGCTTTCTTTTTTGTTTTAATGTATGCATTGAAACGAAATATCATATCAGATATCTTTTTAATGAGTCTTTTGGAACCAGCCAAGCAGCAGGAAGTTTATCGTAGTTTGAGCGATGCTCAAAAGACTGCTTTGGTTATAGGACACGAAGCGGATCTCAATGAAGTTGAAACAAGTTCCGAACCATATTCCGAATTGTTCACTTCGCGTGTATCTAAACAGGAAACCGTGACTATTGTTTCATTGGCAATAGCGGCTTTATTTTTGATTCCGCGGCCTTTGATTATAATGGGTATTGCTTTAACCATTTACCCGCTGGTCGGGCAATGTGTGAAGATTTATCATGTGGTGAGTAATCATACGCTTCCGGCACAAATAAAGGGAGATAGAAGAAGGGCATTAATAACCAATTTACTTATCATTTTTGCAATAGCTTTTATAACTGTTCTGATAGGACTGTTTTTTAATCCCATGCCGGATAAAAAAGAAATTGATCGGAATGAAATAAAGATGGAATTGATTGCTCCGGATAGACTGGAAGGAAATTATACTGTTAGTAAATCTATTGTGGGGCAGATCCAAGTATCCAGTGGTATTATAAAAAAGGTGAAAGATGGAACGTTTCAACTTTTGATAACCGGTAAATCTTCTCCTAAAGTGTATAAGTTGGATTTTAATTCTGATAAAATGATATTTGTTTCAGGAGAACTGGGTAATGGAGCAATCCACTATGATAAAGATTTGGATAAAATTAAAATAGTATTTAATATAAATGAACAAACGACATGGACAATTTCAAAGTGATTTATTCGATTCCATTTTTGTTTTTTATTATCGTGTCCTGCAGCAACTCATCAACTGAGATGGTTGCTAAAAGTAAGTATGATGCTAAGATTGCCGAGTATAAGGAGTTGAACGAACAGCAAGCGGCTGTTATTGAAGATAATTTAGAGAAAAGTAAAATTATTAATAATGTGGTGACGGAATTAAATCAGATAGCCGGCAATACACATTCTTTGCGTGTGAATGTAGAGCATGGAGTGGGGGAATTGAGTCAAGCAGAAGAGATCAATCAGAAACTTCAGACTCTGAAAAAGCGCTTAAGTGCAGTTGAAGGTAAGCGTAGTGACGGCAGTAAGAACCTGTTGGCAACGATGGATAAATTGAAAAGTATTATTGAGCAAAAAGAGATTGAAATCAACAATCTCAAACAGGAGATTGCGAACCAACAACAAACAATAGCTAATCAGAAAAATACAATTGCGAGCCAACAGGTGACGATCGATGCTCAGAGTCAGGAGTTAATGAATAAACAACAGGAAATGTGGTATAAATTAGGTACTGAGCTACACTCTGTCGTAGAAGAATTACCAAAAGTAAAAGGAAGAAAAGATAAGCGGAATATTAAAAATACCAGATACTATATTCTGAACAAAGCAAAAGAATGTTTTGAACATGCTGCACAACTGGGACATTCACTTGCCGGTTCGAAAGCCCGACAGGTGGAAGGGGAGATGAGTAGATTATAAAGTGTGATTTTATAGTTTTTCTGTTGTTAGTTAACAGAAAACACTAATTTTGCATTCGATTTAAATTCTATTCGAATGTCACAACTTCCAACATTAATAGCCGACCTCGCCCTGATTCTGATTTGTGCCGGTATAATGACTCTGTTATTCAAGAAGTTGAAGCAACCGCTTGTGCTGGGCTATGTGGTTGCCGGGTTTCTTGCCAGTCCACATATGCCCTATACACCTTCGGTGATGGATGTAGCCAATATTAAAACCTGGGCTGATATTGGAGTCATCTTCTTGCTTTTTGCTCTTGGATTGGAATTTAGTTTTAAGAAGATAGTCAAGGTGGGAGGTACGGCTGTTATTGCCGCCTGTACCATTATCTTCTGTATGATTCTTCTTGGGATTGCCGTCGGGATGGGGTTCGGCTGGCAACGTATGGATAGCCTGTTCTTGGGAGGTATGATCGCCATGTCTTCTACTACAATTATTTATAAGGCATTTGATGACTTAGGATTGCGGAAGAAACAGTTTACCGGTTTAGTACTCAGTATTCTTATTCTTGAAGATATACTTGCCATTGTTTTAATGGTCATGCTTTCGACGATGGCAGTCAGCAATAACTTTGAAGGGACAGAAATGCTGGGCAGTATCGGTAAGTTACTTTTTTTCCTTATTCTTTGGTTTGTCGTTGGCATTTATGCCATACCCGAGTTCCTGAAGCGCTGTCGGAAACTGATGAGTGAAGAAACGCTGTTAATCGTATCTTTGGCTCTTTGTTTCGGTATGGTGGCTATTGCTGCCAATACCGGTTTCTCGGCTGCTTTTGGTGCTTTCATTATGGGGTCTATCCTGGCCGAGACAATTGAGGCGGAATCTATCGATCGATTGGTAAAGCCTGTGAAAGACTTATTTGGTGCTATCTTTTTTGTATCGGTCGGGATGATGGTAGATCCTGCGATGATTATTGAATATGCGGTTCCTATCATAGTCATTACGTTGGCAGTGATTCTGGGACAGGCCTTTTTCGGAACAATGGGGGTTATGTTGGCAGGACAGCCTTTAAAGACCGCCATGCAGTGTGGCTTTAGCCTGACGCAGATAGGGGAGTTTGCTTTTATTATTGCTTCTCTGGGCTTATCATTACATGTGACAAGTGATTTCCTATATCCGATTGTAGTAGCTGTTTCCGTGATCACGACATTTCTGACTCCTTATATGATTCGTGTTGCCGAGCCTGCCTCAAACTTCGTCGATCGTAAGTTACCCGAATCCTGGAGACGTTTCCTGATGCGATATACTACCGGTACGCGGACTGTCAATCACGAAAGTTTGTGGCGGAAGCTACTGTTTGCCTTAGCACGTATTCTGGTGGTGTATTCCATTGTCAGTATTTCGGTAATTACCCTTTCGTTCCGTTTTGTAGTACCTTTGCTACGCGAACATTTGCCGGGTATCTGGGGCCCATTGGCAGGAGCTGTTTTTACTATCTTGTGCATATCCCCTTTTTTGCGGGCCATTATGGTGAAGAAGAATCACTCGGTCGAATTTATAACTTTGTGGAATGATAATCGTGTCAATCGCGGACCGCTGGTTTCCACGGTTGTATTTCGTGTCGCAGTGTCAGTTCTGTTTGTTATGTTTGTCATTACCCGTTTGTTTAAAGCTTCGGTAGGACTGATGTTCGGAGTGGCTTTGTTACTAGTGATTCTGATGATACTTTCGAGGCAGTTAAAAAAACAATCCATTTTGATAGAACGTAAATTTTTTCAGAATCTTCGTTCACGTGATATACGCGCTGAGTATTTGGGAGAGAAAAAACCGGCTTATGCCGGACGTTTGCTTTCAAGAGACCTGCATTTGACTGATTTTGAAATACCGGGAGAGTCGGCTTGGGCCGGAAAAACCTTGCTTGAACTGAATCTGGGTAAGAAGTATGGAGTGCATGTAGTCTCCATTCTTCGGGGAAAACGTAGGATTAACATTCCGGGTGGTTCTATCCGTCTGTTTCCGATGGACAAAATACAAGTGATCGGTACTGATGACCAGTTGAATACCTTCGCCGAAGAGATGTCGCATGTTGCTGTGATCGATTCGGGAGTGTTTGAGAAGAGTGAAATGACTTTGAAGCAATTGTTGATCGATACAGACTCTGCTTTTCTGGGCAAAACGCTGCGTGAATCGGGCATTCGTGATAAATACCATTGCCTGATTGCCGGCGTGGAGCGGGGAGGAGAAGCTTTGATGACGCCTGACGTGAATGTTCCTTTTGAAGAAGGAGATGTAGTGTGGGTGGTAGGTGAGAATGAAGATGTGTACCGGTTAATAGGACAAAATTGTGATAGAAAACGTTAACAAGATACTGGCATATCATAAAAAAATGCGATATTTGCGGAATGATTCAGATAGAGACTATACTTGATATACTGGTTAAAGGATTCGTTATCGGCATTGTGGTTTCTGCGCCGCTGGGGCCTGTAGGTGTCCTTTGTATTCAGCGTACTTTGAACAAAGGGCGTTGGTATGGATTTGTCACCGGACTGGGGGCTTCGTTGAGTGATATTGCTTATGCTCTTTTGACGGGATATGGCATGAGCTTTGTATTCGATTATATCAATAAAAATATTTTTTATCTGCAACTCCTCGGAAGTATCATGCTATTGGCTTTTGGTATTTATACATTCCGCAGCAATCCTGTGCAATCCATTCGGCCTGTATCGGCCAATAAAGGTTCTTATTTCCACAACTTCATTACCGCCTTTGCGGTTACACTTTCCAATCCGCTTATTATTTTTCTTTTCATCGGTCTGTTTGCCCGTTTTGCTTTTGTGCAACCCGGAGTATTGGTCTTTGAAGAGATTACGGGCTATCTGGCCATTGCCCTCGGAGCGCTGGCGTGGTGGTTTGGAATAACTTTCTTTGTTAATAAAGTGCGGACGCGATTCAATTTGCGGGGTATCTGGATTTTGAACCGGGTGATTGGCAGTATCGTGATGGCAGTATCCGTGTTCGGACTCATATTCACTTTGCTGGGAGAATCTATTTATTGATAGGAGAAAAGACAGAAGATGAAAATAGCGCAACAACTCAAGGAGAAGAACATTGCCGAATACCTTATTTATATGTGGCAGATAGAGGATTTGATCCGTGCCAATGATTGTGATGTCGACCGGATTGAGGAGAATATCGTTTCCCGTTATCAAGTGAGCGATGAAGAGCGTCGTGAACTGACAGAATGGTATGCCAATCTGGCTTCGATGATGCGGGAAGAGGGAGTTCGTGAGAAAGGACATCTCCAGATTAACCGGAACGTAATCATTAACCTGACCGAATTGCACGCTGCCCTGTTGGCATCACCTAAATTTCCTTTCTATAGTTCGGCTTATTTCAAAGCATTACCCTTTATTGTAGAATTACGAAATAAAAACGGTCAGAAGGAAGAACCGGAGCTGGAAACCTGTTTCGAAGCTTTGTATGGCATGATGCTGTTGCGCTTGCAAAAGAAGCCGGTCAGTCCGGAGACTACGAAGGCAATGGAAGCTATCAGTAGCTTTTTGTCTATGTTGGCCAACTATTATGATAAGGATAGAAAAGGAGAGTTAAAACTGGAATAAAACGAATCAGACTCACCATAGAGTAGTACAGGGCTCCATAGAGATGGTTTTCTCTTAATATCCTATAAACAAGAGATTAAAACTCTGTGAGACTCCGTGTTACTCTGTGGTGAATCCAACTAAAAAAATACCGAAATGAATATATTGGTCACCGGAGCCAACGGGCAACTTGGCAATGAAATGCAGGTACTTGCCAGAGAAAACCTGCAGCATACGTATTTTTTTACGGATGTACAGGAGTTGGACATTTGTGATGAACAGGCTGTTTATGCCTATGTGAGTGAACATAAGATTGACATCATCGTGAACTGCGCTGCTTATACAGCGGTAGACAAGGCTGAGGATAATGTCGAACTTTGCGACAAACTGAATAATATAGCACCGGGATATCTGGCACGGGCGGCTCAGGCTAATGGCGCTGCAATGATTCAAGTTTCTACCGATTATGTGTTTGACGGTACAGCGCATATTCCTTATACGGAAGAGGAACCTACTTGTCCGGCTTCGGTTTATGGCTCTACCAAGCTGGCGGGCGAACAGAACGTGATGGATCATTGCGAGAAAGCTATGGTAATTCGTACGGCATGGTTGTACTCCATCTATGGCAATAATTTTGTAAAGACAATGATTCGTCTCGGGCAGGAGCGTGATTCTTTGGGAGTCATTTTCGATCAGATCGGTACACCGACTTATGCTAATGATTTGGCCCAGGCTATTTTTGCAGCGATCAATAAAGGCGTTGTCCGCGGCATTTACCATTTCAGTGACGAAGGAGTTTGTTCCTGGTATGACTTTACCATAGCCATCCATCGCCTGGCGGGCATTGCTTCGTGTAAGGTAAAACCGTTGCATACCGCCGATTATCCGGCAAAGGCACCCCGTCCACACTATTCCGTACTCGATAAAACAAAGATAAAAGATACATTTGGCATTGAGATCCCGCATTGGGAGGAGAGCCTGAAACGTTGCATTAATCAATTAAGAATGGAGACACTTTGATTCTTCATCCTCAATTCTCGAAATATGGCAGATAATACAGAAATACTAAGACGGCGCACTTTCGCCATTATTGCACACCCGGATGCCGGTAAAACTTCGTTGACTGAGAAGTTACTGTTGTTCGGCGGACAGATTCAGGTGGCAGGAGCAGTAAAAAGTAACAAGATCAAAAAGACGGCAACTTCCGACTGGATGGAGATCGAGAAACAACGTGGTATCTCGGTGACAACTTCGGTGATGGAGTTTGACTATCGGGACTATAAGATTAATATTCTGGATACTCCGGGGCACCAGGACTTTGCCGAAGATACCTATCGTACCTTGACGGCGGTAGACAGTGTCATCATCGTGGTAGATGGAGCGAAGGGTGTGGAAACCCAGACCCGCAAGCTAATGGAAGTCTGCCGGATGCGGAATACCCCGGTAATCATCTTTGTGAACAAAATGGACCGTGAAGGTAAAGATCCGTTTGACTTGCTGGATGAATTGGAAGAAGAACTGATGATTCAGGTACGTCCTCTGTCTTGGCCTATCGAACAGGGACCCCGTTTCAAGGGAGTTTATAATATCTACGAACAGAAACTGGACCTCTATCAACCTTCCAAACAGGTGGTGACGGAGAAAGTGGAAATAGATATTCATTCTGACGAGTTGGATCGGCAGATCGGCGATACACTGGCAGATAAGTTACGCGGTGATTTGGAATTGATAGAAGGTGTATATCCCGAATTTGATGTAGAAACATATCTGCAGGGAGAGTGTGCACCGGTCTTTTTCGGTTCGGCTTTAAATAATTTTGGTGTGCAGGAACTGCTCAACTGTTTTGTTGAGATTGCTCCCGCCCCCCGTCCCGTACATGCAGAAGAACGTGAGGTGATCCCCGAGGAGCCTAAATTTACCGGTTTTATTTTCAAGATTACGGCTAACATCGACCCCAATCACCGTTCGTGCGTGGCCTTCTGCAAAATCTGTTCAGGTAAGTTTGTACGAAACGCCCCTTATCTGCATGTACGTCATGGTAAGACTATGCGTTTCTCCTCACCCACCCAGTTTATGGCACAACGTAAGACGACTATTGACGAGGCTTGGGCCGGAGATATTATCGGTTTGCCGGATAACGGAACATTTAAGATTGGCGATACGCTTACCGAAGGAGAACAACTTCATTTCCGTGGTTTGCCGAGCTTCTCACCGGAGATGTTCAAGTACATAGAGAATGCCGATCCGATGAAGCAGAAACAGCTTGCCAAGGGCATCGACCAGTTGATGGACGAAGGTGTGGCCCAGTTGTTTGTCAATCAGTTCAACGGTCGCAAGATTATCGGTACGGTAGGTCAGTTGCAGTTTGAGGTTATTCAATATCGTTTGCTGAACGAATACAATGCTTCTTGCCGTTGGGAGCCGTTGAGTTTGTACAAAGCATGCTGGATTGAAAGCGATGACCTGGAAGAGTTGGAAGCATTCAAGAAACGTAAATATCAGTATATGGCCAAGGATCGTGAAGGACGCGATGTTTTCCTGGCCGATTCGAACTATGTGCTTCAGATGGCACAGATGGATTTCAAAAATATCCGGTTCCACTTTACAAGCGAATTCTGATTCGCTTCATAAAAAAGACCGGATCAAGACGGTGGACGAGTTGCAGTGTAGTGCTATTTGTCCACCGTTTGTCGTATATGGCATTGGGTCGGCGAGCTTTCCCCCGATACATTCCACCCTAACCCTTTTATCCTTTAAACCAACGTTGTCCGACACCCCCATGTCGGGCATGCTGACACCCCCATGTCGGATGTGTCGACACCCCCATGTCGGATATCCTTTCTTTAAGGCTTAGTTCCGGTTGGTAGGTAAGAGAGGGCATCGATCTTTCTGTCCATACAAAAACACCTTCTTAATGAAAATTTCGGCTTGGCAGTCGTTGCGAAAGGCTGGATGTACTGACCGGACTTTTATCCTTAAGAGTAACAGCCCGGTACGTTTGTTTACAGACCTGAAGCGTGGTGCTTTCATTCTGTCCGGTTGTCGGGTGAAACGATGATTCCCGCATCTTCTGTGAGTCCGGACGCAGGTTTCTTTCTGTACCTTATGGTATAATTTTCCCTAAAGAAACAGGGATGTTGCCTTAAATATTTTACCTTTGTAATCTAAACAAAAAACTCGAGGTCATGAAGTATAAACTGTTAGTCCTTGATGTAGACGGGACATTGCTCAATGATGAGAAGGAGATTACTCCTCGTACCCTTGCCACTTTGTTAAAAGTACAGCAGATGGGAGTACATATTGTTTTGGCCTCCGGTCGGCCCACTTATGGGATTTTGCCTTTGGCAAAGAAACTGGAGCTGGGTAACTATGGCGGATACATCCTGTCCTATAACGGCGCACAGGTCATTAATGCCAAAAATGGGGAAGTATTGCTCGAACGGCGTATTAACCCCGAAATGTTGCCTTATCTGGAGAAGAAAGCCCGTAAAAACGGATTTGCAATCTTTACTTACACCGAAGACCGAATGATTGCTGATCAGGCAGATAATGAACACATTCTTCAGGAAGCATTCCTCAATCGGATGGAGTTGATTGAAGAACCCGAATTTTCGGTTGCCGTTGATTTTGCTCCTTCCAAATGTATGTTGGTCAGTGATGACGAAGAGGCGCTTATCGGATTGGAAGAACATTGGAAAAAACGTTTGAACGGAGCGCTCGATGTATTCCGGTCGGAACCCTATTTCCTGGAAGTCCTGCCATGTGGCATTGACAAATCAACTTCGTTGGGAGCCTTGCTTTCCCATTTGGATATCACTCCGGAAGAAATCATTGTTATCGGTGATGGCGTTTGCGATGTTTCCATGATCCAGTTTGCCGGATTGGGTATCGCCATGGGCAATGCTCAGGATTCGGTAAAGGTATGTGCCGATGTGGTGACGGCTTCGAATGAAGAAGACGGAGTTGCTCTTGCCGTAGAAAAAGCGATTCTTTCTGAGATTCGTCCGGCAGAGATTCCTCTCGACCAATTGAACGAGCGTGCACGTCATGCCTTGATGGGAAATCTGGGCATTCAATATACCTATGCTTCCGAAGACCGGGTAGAGGCTACTATGCCGGTAGACGAGCGGACCCGTCAGCCTTTCGGCATTCTGCACGGAGGTGCCACGTTGGCACTGGCCGAGACTGTTGCCGGACTGGGTTCGATGATTCTCTGCCAGCCCGACGAGATTGTGGTTGGTATGCAGGTCAGCGGTAACCACATGTCATCTGCCCACGAGGGAGATACCGTACGTGCCGTCGGTACCATTATCCACAAAGGACGTTCATCACATGTCTGGAATGTAGACGTATTTACGTCGACGGACAAGTTGGTGTCTTCCATACGGGTAGTGAATAGTATATTAAAGAAGAGATGACGTTAGAAGAAACAAATAATTGTGAGATTATAGATGAATTGATCCGTCAGGGAAGGAGCTTCGCAATGTATCGTAATCCGGGCGAAGAGGAACCTCACTTTCTGATGCAGACTTGCGGAGAAGTACACCTTATCCGGAAAATGGAAGATTTGAATGGTCGGACAGGCTTTGTCATCGCCCCTTTCCGGGTCACTCCGCAATGTCCTATCATATTGATCCGGCCGGATTGTCATGAGATTCCTTCCTGCGCCGGAAACTTGCATACCCCTGCACAGGGGGACGATGCGGCATCGTACGGGCAACAGCTCCGAAGCGACCGGTCACTCGGGGCGAAGAAAGCCTATGAGGCTTGTTTCGATGTCTTTATCAGGGCTTTGAGGGAACGTACTTTTGATAAGTTGGTACTATCCCGCAGAATGACGGTGAGGAGAGAGCCGGGATTCTCTCCCGCAGCGGCTTTCTACCGGGCTTGCAGGCGTTACATCTATTCGTATGTCTATCTTTGCTATACTCCGCAAACCGGGGTGTGGATGGGCAGTACTCCGGAAATCATTTTATCGGGTGAGAAAGGAGAATGGAATACGGTAGCGTTGGCAGGAACCCAGTCTTTACAGAATGGTGAGCTTCCGCAACAATGGGATGAAAAGAACCGGGAGGAGCAGGAGTATGTGGCGGCATATATTCGTAAACAACTCCGCTCGTTGGGGATTTCTCCGACAGAGAAAGGACCTTATCCGGCTTTTGCCGGGGCATTGTCTCACCTGAAAACGGATTTCCACTTCTCGCTGAACGACAGTCAGAGGTTGGGAGATTTATTGAAGCTGTTGCATCCCACTCCCGCCGTATGCGGATTGCCAAAAGAAGAAGCTTACCGGTTTATCCTTGACAATGAAGGCTATGACCGCAGCTATTATTCCGGATTTATAGGCTGGTTGAGGCCGGAAGGGAGAACGGACCTGTATGTCAACTTACGCTGTATGAATGTGAAAGAAGATTCGTTGACATTGTATGCCGGAGGCGGCCTGCTGGCCTCTTCCGAATTGGATGATGAGTTTCAGGAGACGGAAAAGAAGATGCAGACCATGCAGAACTTGAACTCCTAAATAAAATAATATATAAAGCGATGTATTCAGATAAGAAAAACATATTGCAGTTGGTAGCGTTGCTCCGTGCACATGGGGTGACGAAAGTCGTTTTATGTCCCGGAAGCCGGAATGCACCGATTGTACATACACTTGCCGGACATCCCGACTTCACTTGTTACTCGGTAACAGACGAGCGGAGTGCCGGCTTTTTTGCTATCGGGCTTGCTTTGCAGGGCGGAACTCCTGCCGCTGTTTGTTGCACATCGGGCACGGCTTTGTTGAATTTGCATCCTGCCATAGCAGAGGCCTACTACCAGAAAGTATCTTTAGTAGTTATTTCCGCCGATCGTCCTGCCGCCTGGATCAACCAGATGGACGGACAGACTTTACCTCAGCCGGGTGTTTTCCGGTCATTGGTGAAGAAGTCTGTCGATCTGCCCGAAATACATACGGACGAGGATGAATGGTACTGCAACCGCTTGCTGAACGAAGCATTGCTTGAACTGAATCATCATGGTAAAGGCCCTGTGCACATCAACGTGCCGGTTTCCGAACCCCTGTTCCAGTTTACGGCAGAGTCACTTCCCGAAGTACGTGTCATCACACGTTATCAAGGACTGAATGTTTATGATCGCGACTATGACGGCTTGATCGACCGCCTCAATAAATACAACCGCCGTATGATGATCGTCGGCCAGATGAACCTGATTTATCTGTTCGAAAAGAAATATTCAAAGATGCTCTACAAGCAGTTTGCCTGGTTCACGGAGCATTTAGGCAATCAGACCGTTCCGGGCATCCCGATCCGGAACTTCGATGCAGCCCTCTATGCCATGTCACCCGAGATGCAAGAGAAGATGATTCCCGAATTGGTGATCACTTACGGGGGGCATATCGTCTCTAAACGAATGAAAAAGTATCTTCGCCAGCATCCGCCCAAAGAGCATTGGCATGTGTCGCCGGATGGTGAAGTGATCGATCTGTTCCAAGGGGCATTGACTACGATTATCGAGATGGACCCATTTGAATTTATGGAGAAGATAGCTTTTCTGCTGGATAACCGTACACCGGAATATCCCCGGCAATGGGAGAACTTCTGCAAGGAGCTTCCCCGACCGGAGTTGCCTTATTCCGAAATGTCTGCTATCGGATCACTCATTCAGGCGTTGCCTGCTTCGTGTGCTTTGCATCTGGCCAATAGTTCCGCCGTGCGTTATGCCCAGCTTTATTCGCTTCCCGATACGGTAGAGGTTTGTTGCAACCGGGGTACGAGCGGCATTGAAGGTTCCCTTTCCACAGCGATCGGTTATGCTGCCGCTTCGAAGAAGTTGAACTTTGTGGTCATTGGTGATCTGAGCTTTTTCTATGATATGAATGCCCTGTGGAACAATCATTTTGGAAGTAACCTCCGTATTCTGCTTTTGAATAATGGGGGAGGGGAGATTTTTCATACTTTGCCGGGACTTGAAATGTCCGGTACTTCCCATCGCTTTGTGACTGCCGTGCATAAGACGTCTGCCAAGGGATGGGCCGAAGAACGGGGATTCCTCTATCAGGAAGTGCAGGATGAAAAACAGTTGGACGAAGCCATGAAAACTTTCACTCAACCCGAGTTACTGACTCAACCTGTCATTATGGAGGTTTTCACCAATAAAAATAAAGATGCACGGATATTGAAAGACTACTATCACCAACTAAAAAACTAATATGATGACTAAGCACAAGATGAACCTATTTTGTGGGATGCTACTTTTGTCAGCTTCCCTGTTTGTGGAGAAAGCTCAAGCCATGTTTCCCGAGAGATACGTATCGGAGGAATCGGCAGCCAGGGCAGATACAATCAATTTTCGGTTGGCTTCTGCCGGAGAAGCAAAACGCCTGATAGCGGCCAAAGATTCTTATACGGCTAATTGGAGTCCGTTTGACATCGCTGCCCGACTTGAAAATCCTGAAGGCAAAAGAGAAGACCTCGTCAGCCTGGCCGTTCGTGAAGTGCGTGAATGGACAGCGGAAGAAGCGCAGCAGATCGAGCAGATCAGGAAGAACCTGAATGATACGATTCGTAAATACGGCTATCGGATTCCATTTCCGAAAGAGATTGTGCTGGTAAAGACAACAATGAAAGACGAAGGAGGGGCGGGAGGATACACACGCAGTAACTGGATCGCATTGACGGACGCTACTTTTCAGCGGGGGACCGAAGCTTCTCACACACGCCTGCTGGTGCATGAAACTTTCCACATCCTGACACGTCTCAATCCCGGATTCAAAAAGAAACTGTACAGAGCTATCGACTTCAACATCCTGCCCAAAGAGATTGAGTTCCCCGAAGATATACGGAAAAGCCGTATCTCCAATCCCGATGTCAGTCGTTGCGATAGTTATGCGACTTTTACCATTGACGGTAAGCCACAGAACTGCACTATGATTATCTATACCAACAGACCCTATACCACGGGTAAGTTCTATCAGTATATCAATGTGGGGCTGATTCCGTTGGACGAGTCGTTCAAGCCTCTCCGGGAGAGTGGGAAGACAGTGATTTATCCATTACAGAAAGCGACCGACTTCTTTGATAAAGTAGGGCGGAACACCGGATATGTCATAGATCCGGAAGAGGTGCTGGCGGATAATTTTGCAATTGCTTTATTGAACACGCCCAATGTACATACACCCGAACTGCAAAAGAAAGTACAGGAATTACTGAAATAATAATCATCAAAATAAATAGAAATGGAAACTAAAAGAGAATGGACTCCTATTAAAGAATACGAAGATATTCTGTTTGATTACTATAACGGCATTGCCCGTATTACGATCAATCGCGAACGTTACCGGAATGCTTTCACCCCTACTACAACAGGCGAAATGAGCGATGCGATGTGCATCTGTCGTGAAGAGCCCGATATCAATGTTGTGGTATTGACCGGTGCAGGCGATAAGGCCTTCTGTTCGGGAGGCGACCAGAACGTAAAGGGCCGTGGCGGATACATCGGTAAAGACGGAGTGCCCCGCCTGAGTGTACTGGATGTGCAAAAACAAATCCGTTCGATTCCGAAACCGGTTATTGCTGCCGTTAACGGATTTGCCATCGGAGGCGGACACGTGTTGCATGTCGTATGCGATCTCTCTATTGCTTCCGAAAATGCCATCTTCGGACAGACAGGTCCTCGTGTAGGTAGTTTCGATGCCGGCTTCGGATCATCTTATCTTGCCCGCGTTGTGGGGCAGAAGAAGGCCCGTGAGATCTGGTTCCTTTGTCGCAAGTATAATGCGCAGGAGGCTCTGGATATGGGGCTGGTCAATAAAGTGGTACCGCTGGATAAACTGGAAGACGAGTATGTTCAGTGGGCGGAGGAGATGATGCAGCTTAGTCCGTTGGCACTCCGCATGATTAAAGCCGGTCTGAATGCCGAACTCGACGGTCAAGCCGGTATTCAGGAACTGGCAGGTGATGCCACTCTGCTTTATTACCTTACCGATGAAGCACAGGAAGGCAAGAATGCTTTTCTGGAGAAGCGTAAACCGGACTTTAAACAATATCCTAAATTTCCATAAGCAGACAGGGGCCTTCTTGATGGGAGGCCTTTTCTTTATATCATTTTTATGTATACAATCAACATTATTCCACGCGTTCTTCATTTCAAGCAACCTGCGGGAACTTCGCGTGGTTCTTATACTACCCGGAATGTCTGGTATATCCATCTTTCTTCCATAGAGTGTCCGGGACGTGTCGGAGTAGGAGAGTGTGCTCCGTTACCCAAACTGAGTTGTGATGACTTGCCGGATTATGAACAGGTGCTTCGGAGTGCCTGTCAGCGACTGGAACAAACGGGAGAACTGGATATAGAATCTTTACGTGGGTATCCTTCTATTCTGTTCGGACTCGAGACAGCACTGCGCCATTACGAAACACAGAGCTGGGCATTATGGGATACTCCTTTTTCGCGCGGAGAAGCCGGTATACCTATTAACGGACTTATCTGGATGGGGAGTTTTGACAGAATGCTGCAACAGATCGAAGTCAAGATGCAGGCGGGATATCGCTGTATCAAACTAAAAATCGGTGCGATAAACTTTGAAGAAGAATTAGCCCTGTTGAGACATATCCGTGCTCACTATTCCGCCAGAGAAATAGAGTTGAGAGTGGATGCCAATGGAGCTTTCTCACCTGCCGATGCTATGGATAAACTGAATCGGTTGGCCGAATTGGACCTACATTCCATAGAGCAGCCTATCCGGGCCGGGCAGTGGGAGGAAATGGCCCGTCTGGCGGCTGAGTCCCCGCTTCCTATTGCTTTGGACGAAGAACTGATAGGTTGCAATGCCCTTGAAAGAAAACGGGAATTGCTGGCGGCTATCCACCCCCGGTATATCATACTGAAACCATCTCTGCATGGCGGGATCAGTGGTGGCAACGAATGGATTGCAGAAGCGGAAAAGCAACATATCGGTTGGTGGATCACATCTGCGCTGGAGTCGAATATCGGTCTGAATGCCATAGCCCAATGGTGTGCGACTTTCCGGAATCCGTTGCCACAAGGATTAGGTACCGGGCTACTGTTTACGGACAATGTCGAGATGCCCCTCGAGATTCGAAAAGATTGTTTATGGTTTTGCAAATAAGAGGAGTCGGCACATGATATTTAATAGAGAAGAACAACACCTAATGTTGGAAGGCAGTGTGCTTTCCAAGGAGGACGTGAAAAGGCTGGTGGCTTGTTACACGGAGGAGGCATCGGGATTTTTGTACGAACTTTACCGGTTTCTGGAAGAGTGGTTCAGTGATTCTCCTTATCTGACAGTGAAAACTTCCGGTTCTACCGGGACTCCCAAACTGCTGAAGGTCCGTAAGGAGCAGATGATGCAAAGTGCCCGACTGACTTGTGAGTTTCTGGGACTTCGACAAGGAGATAGCGTATTGTTGTGTATGCCTTTGCAATATATTGCCGGGAAGATGGTGGTGGTCCGGGCATTGGTGGCAGGGTTGAATCTGGTTATCCGGACTCCTTCCGGGCATCCGATGGCGGACGTGGACATACCGCTTCGCTTTGCCGCTATGGTGCCGTTGCAGGTTTACAACACACTGCAGGTATCGGCAGAAAAAGAGAAGCTCTGCCGGACCGATATTCTTATTATAGGCGGAGGGGCAATAGATGCAGGGTTGGAAGCTGAGATACGGCAATTACCGGTTAAGGTTTATTCTACGTATGGCATGACAGAAACCCTTTCACATATTGCTTTAAGACAGTTGAACGGACCGGATGCGAGTATGTTGTACCGGCCTTTTCCTTCGGTGCGGCTTTCTCTTTCGTCCGAACATACATTGGTGATCGATGCTCCATTGGTTTGTGATACCACTTTGGTGACAAATGATGTTGCGGAGATCTATTCCGATGGCAGCTTCTCTATTTTGGGCAGGAAGGATAATACCATCAATACCGGAGGTATCAAAGTACAGGCAGAGCAGATAGAAGAGATACTTCGTCCCTGGATGAGAGTTCCTTTTGCAATCACTTCTGTACCCGATGCCAGATTAGGAGAGGCGGTTGTGCTTTTGGTAGAGAAGGGGGCAGATGCAGAGTTACCGGAAACAAAGATGAAGGAGCTTCTGTCTAAATATCAGTTACCCAAGATGATTTTGTCAGTCGGGGCTATACCCTTGACGGAAACGGGAAAGATCAATCGTGCCGCTTGCCGGCAACTTGTCCTCACTTATCGGACAGATCGCTAAGTGTTTTTTCTTCTTTAGTTGTATCATATACGAAATAGCTTTAAATTTAATAACCAACACATATAAACTAATGAATAAGATTTGCTTTTTTATCGGAGTTTTTATTACCCTGCTTTTGGCGGGTTGCAGTTCTAATCCGATTTCCCATGTTCGTGTGGCGACCTTTAATATCCGCTATGATAATCTGGGCGACAGTTTGAATTCCTGGAAGTATCGTAAAGAGAAGGTCTGTGAATTTATCCGTGAGAAACATCCCGATGTGCTGGGAATGCAGGAAGTACTGAATCATCAGTTGAAAGACCTGTTGTCCGGCCTGCCTGATTATGCCTATGTAGGTGTGGGACGCGAGGATGGAAAGACTCAGGGGGAATATGCTCCTGTATTCTATCGGAAAGATAAATATGATTTGTTAGACAGTAATACATTCTGGCTTTCCGAACATCCGGATAGTATCGGCAAACTTGGTTGGGATGCCGCGTGTACCCGCGTGGCTACTTGGGCTAAATTAAAGGATAAAACTACCGGAAAAGAGTTTCTGATGTTAAACACCCATTTTGACCACGTTGGTACGGAAGCTCGTCGTAACAGTGCCCTGCTTATTATTGATAAGATAAAAGAAATAGCCGGTACGCATCCTGCTATGATGACCGGAGACTTTAATGTTTCTGAAGAGTGGGAAGCTTACAAAACGATCACATCCAATGAGTTTGTCTTGAAAGATGCATGGAAGATAGCCGGGAAACAGTCCGGTGAGAACTACACTTTCCATGATTTCGGAAGAGTACCTGTGGCCGAACGGGAAAAGATCGATTTCATTTTCGTAACTCCGCAAATCAAGGTGGCAGATGCAGAGATTATTTCTTCTGCGATTACAGATTCCACCTATTTGTCCGATCATAATGCACATCTGGCTGATTTGGAATTCTAAACCGTATAAACGAATTGTAACCATGAAACAGATTTTGCATATATTACTCATCGCCTTGATGCTGATGGGCTTTTATAGTTGTGTTCCGAAGACGGAATTAGCCTCTCCGGACGGACATATCAAAGTGGCTTTTACTGCGGATACCGATGGAAAGATGATGTATCGGGTGACTGTCAACGATACCCTTTTATTGGATAACTCTCCGCTCGGTTTCGAAGCGAAAGACGGAATCGATCTTAATCGGGGATTTCGTGTGGTGAGCACTGTCTTTACCGATAAAGACGAGATCTGGACGCAGCCTTGGGGAGAGAATAAAACGAACCGGAATCATTATAATGAAATGGCGGTTCTTCTGAAAAATGCCGCTAATGTGGAATTGACTCTTCGTTTTCGTGCATTTGATGATGGTGTAGCCTTTCGTTACGAGTATGAGGTGCCCGGTGTCGACTCTTTGTTGATCACCGATGAACTGACTGCTTTCCGCTTTCATGAAGACGGGACCTCTTGGTCTATTCCTGCCAGTTTCGAGACTTATGAATTGCTGTACTCGAAACAGAAGATCAGTGAAGTGGAGAATGCCAATACTCCTTTCACTTTCAAAACATCCGGAGGGGTGTATGGCAGCATTCATGAAGCCGCTCTTTATGATTTTCCGGAAATGACTTTGAAGAAGGATGGTAAAAATACTCTGAAATCCGAACTTGCCTCATGGCCCGATGGAATTAAAGCTCGTAAAGAGAATCGTTTTACCACTGCATGGCGTACCATTCAGATTGCTCCGCAAGCTGTCGGACTGATTAATTCGTCGTTGATCCTTAACCTGAATGAACCTTGTAAACTGGATACCACCGACTGGATCAAGCCGATGAAATATGTCGGTGTCTGGTGGGGGATGCATCTGGGAGTGGAAACCTGGAAGATGGACGATCGGCATGGCGCTACAACCGCCAATGCCAAGAAATACATTGATTTTGCTCATGCCAATAACATCGAAGGTGTGTTGTTTGAGGGGTGGAATGAAGGATGGGAAAGTTGGGGAGGTATGCAGAGTTTTGACTTTACTAAACCTTATGCCGACTTTGATATGGATGAAATAACTCGTTATGCACGTGAAAAGAATGTTCAGATCATCGGACATCATGAAACCGGTGGAAACATTCCCAACTACGAGCGCCAGATGGAGAAGGCAATTAAGTGGTATACCGATAAGGGCATTCATATTCTGAAAACAGGTTATGCCGGTGCTTTTCCTGACGGACATTCACATCATGGACAATATGGAGTGAACCATTATCAAAAAGTGGTTGAGACGGCTGCCCGTTATCGTATGACTCTTGATGCGCACGAACCTATCAAAGATACCGGTATACGACGTACCTGGCCCAATATGATGACACGTGAAGGCGCTCGCGGTATGGAGTGGAATGCCTGGAGCGAGGGTAATCCTCCTTCACATCATGAAATGTTGCCGTTTACCCGCTTATTGGGTGGTCCGATGGACTATACTCCGGGTACTTTTGATATTTTGTTTACACAGACGAAAGATTCTCCTAAACGTCAGAAGTGGAATGATCAGGATAAGGGCAATAGTCGCGTCAATACAACATTGGCCAAGCAGTTGGCTAATTGGGTGATTTTATATTCTCCGTTACAAATGGCATCTGATATGATCGAGCACTATAAAGGGCATCCTGCCTTCCGGTTCTTCCGTGATTTCGATCCTGATTGTGACGAATCGAGGGCATTGGCCGGTGAGCCGGGAGAGTTTGTAGCAGTGGTACGGAAGGCTAAACAGAATTATTTCCTGGGTGCCTCTACGAATGAAGAACCGCGGGTCTTGCCTGTCAGTCTTGATTTTTTAGAGAAGGGGAAGACCTATAAAGCAATCATCTATGCTGATGGTGAGAAAGCTGATTGGAAAACCAATCCGACAGAGTATCAGATTACGGAACAGGAGGTGACTGCAGACGATACGTTGAATATCCGTATGGCAGCCGGTGGCGGACAAGCTATTTCATTTATGCCCTTGCAGAAATAAAAACAACATGATCAGCGGGAGATAATCCTTTAGTTCGGACCGTAATATTTTCAGGGCTTGCCCTATACGATAATTGATTGTTTGCGGAGAGACGTTCAGTTTCTCCGCAATTTCTTTATGAGTCATTTGAAGACTTCGATTCATTTCGTATGCCTGGCGAAATTCGGCCGGTAGTTTTCTTAAAGCCTCTTCGTACAATCTGAATAGTTCGTTTTCCAGGTAAAAGTCAGGTGAAGAGAACTCCGTTTCATATTTTTCCGCAATTTCCTGATGCACCTTGCGTTTTATTTCAAAATGAGAGATTTTATTAAGCGCTTTGTTCTTGACGATAGTAAAGAGAAGAGTCTTTAAAGTAAGTTCCGGTATAAGGGTTTTTCTGTTTTCCCATAGCCACATCATAGTATCCTGCACGATTTCTTCCGATTCGCTCAGAGTGACATATTGAGAGCAAAAAGCGCATAATCCACGAAAATAGTAACGGTAGATATGATCAAACACCTCTTCATCCCCTTCTCGCAGGGCTGATATAACGGCATTATTATCATTTATGTTTAGGTTAGTCAGAGTCTGTGCCATTCTTCTCTCCATTGTTATTAGCGAACAAACGTAGCTAAATTTTTGCTACCTACAAAATGATTTTCTGAAGAAAAAAAAGTTTGTGTTTTATTTAGTAACTTTGTTTTCTGAACTGTATTATACGTAACAGTGTATGATATAGGTATTAAAGATTTGGTTAAAACAATGGATGAAACAAAACTACTGAACTATCTGAAAGGAGAATCAGATGCCGAAGAGTGTCTGGAAGTGGAGGCATGGTATCATGCTTCTGCAGAACACAAAAAACAACTGGACCAACTTTATTATATGCTTTTTGTCGGTGAACGTAAGGTGGCAATGGATGGTGTGGACACCGAAAATTCGCTAAGCGTTTTGAAGGACCGGATAAAGCAAAAAGAGTCAGAGAAAAAATCAGTGCATAGAATACGTGTATCAAAATGGAAACGTTACGCGATGCCTTTGGCAGCTTTCCTGTGCGGTCTGTTGGTGTCTGCCGGTGCCCTATACTGGATTTCCTCCGGAAAGTCGGCAGGATATATTTTTGCTACCGAATCAGGGCAGCGGGCACAGGCAGTTTTACCGGATGGAACGAAAGTATGGTTGAATGCTTCAACACAGATCGTCTATAAGCCTTCTTTCTGGAAGCGGGAAAGACAGGTCGACTTGAGTGGTGAGGCTTATTTTGAGGTATCACGTAATAAGACAAAACCCTTTGTTGTTAATAGTAATGATGTCAGGACTTGCGTGCTCGGTACAAAATTCAATGTCCGGGCACGTCCGTCCGAAGAAAAGGTGGTGACCACTTTATTGAAGGGATCAGTAAAAGTCCAATTGCCGGGGCAGTCTGAAGAGGAAGGTATTTTGTTGAAGCCGGGACAGATGCTGAGTGTGGATACCCGTACGATGCAACCCATGCTTACAGAAGCCAACCGTCCGGGAGATGTATTGCTATGGATTAACGGAAAACTGAAATTCGAACAGGCCACACTTCAGGAAATAGTGCAGTGTCTTGAAAAACATTTTGATGTTCATTTCATTATTTCGGATGCACAACTGCAAAAAGACCGTTTTACCTGTACTTTTAGTACGGACGATGATATAAGACAAATTCTTTCTATACTCGCTCTTACCAAACGTTTCGATTATAAATGTGAGGATAACAATATAATATTGACTCCTAAGACGAATAGATAACAAAAATATTTTATAACCTAAATCACGAAGAGGGGGCTGTTTCTGTAAAGAAATAGTTCCCTTTTTTTTATCTTCTGATCTGTATTCTTATTCTTTTTTTATTCTTTTTTCGAAAAAATCCGCTTCTTGATTTAGTATGTTTATAAGTTGAAATGTACTATTAACAGAAAAGAGATATAGTTAACCTAAAAATCTGTAGTGATGAATAATGACCCTTAATTTAAAACCAACCTTAACATGTATTAGCGATCCTTTATGCTAAACCTTTCAATTTTACCTAAAAACATTTTCTAATTAAAAAAAGAACAAGATGAAGAAATCAGTGAAACACAAGTTTCAGTACTTGCTATTTTTTCTATTGTCGATGCCTGCTTTTATCTTTGCTTCAGCGCAAGATATACGGGTGAATATCGACTTTACCAAAGCCTCTTTGGGCAGTGTCCTGAATGAAATAGGACGTCAAACCTCATTATCTATTGTGTATAACACCGGGGATGTTAACCCCACTCAACCTGTTTCCATCAAGGCTTCTAACGAAAATATCACGACGGTCATGAACCGTCTGCTTCGTGGGACGGGACTTTCCTATTCTATTATGAACAAACATCTTATTCTTTCGACCACTGATAAGAACCATTCGATTCAACAGGAGAAAGTTACGGTTACGGGAAATATTTCGGATGCCAAAGGCGAACCACTGATCGGAGTGAGTATTTTGGTGAAAGGAACATCGAACGGGACAATTACCGATATGAACGGGCACTTCTCCTTGCCGGTTGCGAAAGGAGATGTTATTGAGATCTCCTATATCGGTTATGCTCCGCAGGCCATTACGGTGACAGACTCCAAGCCTTTGAAGATTGTTATGAAAGAAGACGCAGAAGTGCTTGACGAAGTGGTAGTGACTGCCTTAGGTATCAAGCGGGCGCAAAAGGCGTTGAGTTACAACGTACAGCAAGTAGGTGGTGATGCTATCAATACAGTGAAGGATGCCAATTTTATCAACTCTTTGCAAGGTAAAGTTGCCGGAGTAACAATCAATAACTCAGCCGGTGGAGTTGGTTCTGCTTCGAGAGTCGTGATGCGCGGTACCAAGTCTATTACGAAAGATAATAATGCTCTTTATGTAATTGACGGTATTCCGATGTTCAATGTAAGCTTTGGTAAGAGTGAAGGTTCTTTTGCCACCCAAAGCGGTTCGGACGGAGTAGCGGATCTTAACCCGGATGATATTGAAAGTATCAATATGCTGACCGGTCCTTCTGCGGCAGCTTTGTATGGTAATGCGGCTGCCAATGGAGTCGTATTGATCAATACCAAGAAAGGATCTGCCGAAAAGACAACTCTGACTGTCAGCAATAATACGATGTTCTCTGACGCATACATGATGCCGGAGATGCAAAACCGGTATGGAAACAATCCGGGAGAATTTGCAAGCTGGGGCAATAAAACCAAGCAAAGCTATGATCCTTCCCGTTTCTTTAATACCGGAGTGAATGTAATTAACGCTATTTCTTTTTCGACCGGAACAAAGAAAAACCAGACCTATGCGTCGGCTTCAACAACCAATGCGACAGGTATTTTGCCTAATAACAGTTATAGCCGCTACAATTTCTCTATCCGGAATACGGCCACTTTTCTGAAAGATAGGCTGACTCTGGATGTAGGTGCCAGCTATATCATTCAGAATGACAAGAATATAACGGCACAGGGACAATACTTCAACCCGCTGCCGGCACTCTACCTCTTTCCCCGTAACGACAATTTTGAGGAGATCCGTATGTTCGAACGATATAGCGAAAGCCGTGGAGTGAACGTACAGTTCTGGCCTTACGGACATCAGGGATTAAGTTTGCAAAATCCATATTGGATTATGAAACGCATGAACCGCAAGACAGAAAAGAAGCGCTACATGATTAATGCAAGCTTAACTTATAAGCTCACGGATTGGCTCAATGTAGCCGGACGTGTCAAGGTGGATAATTCCGATATTCGCATGACTCAGGAACGTTATGCATCTACTCTGACTACCTTTGCCGGTGCCAATGGTTTCTATTCCGATCAAAATCGTACGGACCACAATACGTATGCCGATATGATGGTAAACATTGATAAGAGAATAGGGGACTTCTCGCTGAATGCCAATATCGGTGCGTCTATCAAGGATTTGGTTTACGAACAAATGGGGAATGAAGGTGATTTGGCAGGGATACCTAACTTCTTTACAGTGAGAAACATCAATTATGAAAGCAATTATAAACCTAAACAGTTCGGATATCATGACCAATCTCAGGGTGTATTTGCCAATATAGAATTGGGATGGCGGAGCATGGCATATCTGACCCTGACCGGACGAAATGACTGGGAGTCCCAACTGGCATTTACCAAGCATTCTTCATTCTTTTATCCTTCCATCGGAGGTTCTGTCGTTTTATCCGAGATGTTCCGGTTGCCCGAGTTTATTTCTTATGCAAAGCTACGTGGCTCATACAGTTCTGTGGCTTCATCTTTTGAACGTTATTTATCGAATCCGGGTTTTGAGTTCAATGAACAATCCCATCAGTGGGGATCTTCAACCACTCTGCCTGCCACCAACTTGAAGCCGGAAGATACCCGTTCGTGGGAGATCGGTTTGAATGCCAGACTGTGGAATCATTTCAGTATAGATGCCACTTACTATCATTCGAATACCTATAACCAGACCTTTAATATCACTTTGGCATCGTCGAGCGGTTATTCTTCGGCCATTGTACAAACGGGTAATATTCAGAACTACGGTTTGGAGTTGGCGTTAGGATACAATAATACATGGGGAGACTTTAGCTGGAACAGTAGTCTGACTTATACGATGAATCGTAATAAAGTGAAACGTCTTGCCAGCGGTGCTACGAATCCGATAACCGGTGAAATTATCGATATGCCCGAACTGCGTATGGCTGTGCTGGGTGCCGACGGATATGGCCCCAGAGTTATATTGAGAGAGGGCGGAACAATGGGAGACCTCTATGTGGATAAAGGGTTGCGTACAGACGGTAACGGTAATATCTGGGTAGATTCTCAGACAGGCAAAGTTGGAGTGCAGGATTATGCCGAACCGAAGAAAATTGGTACGATGAATCCTGATTTCAACATGGGATTCAGCAATACATTCTCTTATAAGGGCATCAATCTGGGAGTGGTTCTGACTGCTCGTGTCGGTGGATTGTGCGTCTCGAACACTCAGGGTATACTTGATTATTATGGTGTGTCCAAAGCTACAGCCGACGCTCGCGATGCCGGAGGAGTGTGGATCAATAACGGATTTGTAGATGCCAAATCTTATTATCAGACCATCGGTGGTTCTACCGGAGGGTTGGGACAGTACTATACTTATAGTGCAACGAACATACGATTGTCCGAGCTGAACCTAAGCTACACGTTACCTCGTAAATGGTTTAATAATAAAGTAGGCATAACGGCAGGTATCGTAGGGAAGAATCTTTGGATGATTTATTGTAAAGCACCGTTCGATCCCGAAATGACACCTTCCACTACCAGTAACTTCTATCAGGGAGTAGATTACTTTATGCAACCGAGTACACGTAATATTGGCTTCAATGTCAAGTTTCAATTTTAAAACCAGTCGATCATGAAAAAGAAAATATTAAATATAGTTTTGGCCGCAGCTGTCACACCTTTCCTGTGCTGCTGTACCGATAATTTTGAGGAGTATAATACCAATCCCTATGAACCCCATTCACTCAATCCGCCCATGCTGTTTGCAACCATGATTACTACCGGAATCAATGTACAGCAGAATGACAATCAGATGATCGATCAAATGGTAGCCGGACCTTTCAGTGGTTATCTTACGATGGCCAACTCATGGGGTGGGTCCAACTTCAATACTTTTAATCAGACGGAATCCTGGAATCAGATTCCTTTCAACACACCCTTTGAAAAATTCTATTCCAATTACTTCAAGTTGGAGACTGCGACAGGTGGAAAAGGCCACTATTGGGCGATGGCAAAACTCCTTCGTGTGAATACAATGTTGCGTGTAACCGATTGTTACGGTCCCATTCCCTACAGCCAGGTGGCCAATGGTAAAACGGCTGTTGCCTACGATAGCCAGGAAGATGTGTATAAACATATGTTTGAAGATCTGGATTATGCAATACAGATGTTGGGTGAATTTGTAGATGAAGTGGGGGGACTGAAACCGTTGGAGGGTTATGATCCGGTCTATAATGGTGATTATAATAAATGGATGCGTTTTGCTAATTCACTTAAACTGCGTTTGGCTGTCCGCATCAGTAATGTGTCCCCCGAACTTGCCCGTACGAAAGCCGAAGAAGCGGTAAAGAGCACCCGCGGACTGATAGATACGAACGATAATAACGCGTATGTCGGTGTGGGTGCCGAGCCCAATCCTCTTTGGCTGGTGGCCTCCAGTTGGGGAGAGATCCGTATCAATGCCACTATAGCCAGTTATATGAAAGGATATTCCGATCCTCGCAGTGCAGTCTATTTCACCACCTCCAAGTTGGGAGGCGATAGCCCGTATATGGGTATGCGGTCAGGGTTGGAAGGAGTGAAGCCGGCAACTTATTCGGGATATTCCATGCCCAACTACGAACAGAAAGACGACATGTTGATGTTTTGTGCGGCTGAAACCGCCTTTTTGCGTGCTGAAGGTGCCCTGCGTGGTTGGGATATGGGAGGTAGTGCCCGTGACTTCTACGAGCAAGGCGTTAAGCTATCATTCGACCAACGGAAAGTGAGCGGGGCAGACGAATATCTGGCCAATGCAGTGGCTGTGCCTGAACCTTTTGTCGATCCGGTAAACCCGGCTAAATGCAATTATACACCGAAAACCAAGATTACGATTGCCTGGAACGAAGGTGCTTCGACGGAAGAGAAACTGGAGCGGATCATTACTCAGAAATGGATTGCTAACTTCCCTCTGGGCTTTGAGGGTTGGGCCGACTATCGGCGCACAGGTTATCCGGAAGTGTTTCCATCTGTCAGCAATTTGAGTAATGGAGTGATCGACACCAATCGGCAATTGCGGCGTTTACCTTTTCCTTTGTCCGAAAAACAGGGAAATTCAGCCAATGTTTCGGCTGCCGTTTCAATGTTGGGTGGTCCGGATACCGGAGCTACCGATCTTTGGTGGGCTAAAAAGAATTGATGTTTAAGCTAATAAAGAGAAAAGAAAATGAAAAAGAGATATTTAAATATAGTAGTTTTTGCATTGTTCGTCAGCATGCTTTGGGGTTGCAGTGACTGGACCAAACCTGAAGCGGAAGACTTTTTTGAAATGCCGGGAAATGATTATTACGAGAATCTGAGAGCATATAAACGTTCGGAGCATTCGGTTGCATTCGGTTGGTTTGGAGGCTGGACGGGTGTCGGGGCTTCGATGGTGGGCAGTCTGATGGGGCTTCCCGATAGTGTGGACTTCGTTTCGATTTGGGGTAACTGGAAAAATCTTGATGAGGTCCGGATGTTGGACAAAAAGAAGGTGAAAGAACAGAAGGGTACACGCGCCTTAATGTGTTTTATCGTGGCTAATGTAGGCGATCAGTTGACTCCGGAAGAGCATAAAGAGAATTATAAGGAGTACTGGGGCTGGAAGGATGGTGATCAGGAAGCTATCGACGGTGCCATCAGAAAATATGCGAATGCTATTTGTGACTCCATTGATAAGTATGGATACGATGGTTTCGACATCGATTATGAACCTAATTATGGTTCTCCCGGAAACTTGGCAAGTTATCCCGAGAATATGCTCACTTTCGTGAAAGCACTGGGAGAAAGAATCGGACCTAAATCGGGTACGGGACGGTTACTTGTGATTGATGGCGAGCCTCAAAGTATTCATCCGGAAACCGGGCCTTACTTTGACTATTTCATTGTGCAGGCATACTCTAACCTTGCGGGTAATTCCGACGCTAATCTTGACAGACGTCTGGCTGGTACGATTGCCAACTTTAAAGGAATACTTCCTCCGGAGAAAGTGGCTAATATGTACATCGTTACGGAGAATTTCGAATCTTATGCTCCGACAGGAGGAGGTGATTATGTAGATCGTTACGGAAACAAAATGAGAGCACTTGCCGGCATGGCACGCTGGACTCCGACTATTGACGGAAAACAGGTACGGAAGGGTGGAGTAGGCACCTATCACATGGAATATGACTATCCGGGCGACATCGAATATAAGTACCTGCGTGAAGCAATCAGAATAATGAATCCTGCTGTAAAATGACTTTAAAGAATTTGATTATGAAAAGAATAACAATAAAACAATATTTGCTTGCCTGTTTCGTTCTGCCGATGATCCTGGCAGGATGCAACGATGCCGATTACCAGGTTATCGACAATGCGATTTATTTGAATGAAGCATCCGAGAATGGTTCGGCAAAGGTTACCGTTGATCCTGAAAATGTAACAACAACTACTCTGACCGTACGTGTGGGACAGCCTGTAACCGAAAATGTGACTGCTGTCCTGACGGTAGATCCTTCTATTCTTAAAGAGTACAATGAAGCTAATGAAACTTCGTACGAAGTCCTTCCCGAGCAGTATTTTACTTATGACAAAGAGATAAAGATAGCGGCAGGCGATGTTAGCGCAATCCCCAGTGAGTTTAGAGTGAAACCTTATTCAAACGAAAACGGAGAATTGTATGCTATTCCGGTATCTCTCACAGAAATTCAGGGACCGGTGTCCACAATCGGGCTTTCGTCGAAGTTTATCATTTTGCTGGATAAGCCGCTGATACAGTCTGTACCGTTTATGAATACGACCAATGCCGTGAAGCCCGCCAAGGACGAATTGTGGGGAGTGACAACCAATGAATGGTCACTCGAGGCTTGGGTACAGATGGACGGATTCGATATTAATAATCAGGCTATATTTAATTCGGGCAGCAGCGACCACGAGGTTTATATCCGTTTCGGTGACGCTATGATCCCTTATAATTCATTACAGGTGAAGACACTTGGAAGTCAGGTCAATACGGTGACTTTGTTTGAGAAGAATAAGTGGTATCATCTGGCCTTCGTTTATAATTCTTCCGGGTTATTGTCGATTTATATCAACGGAGTGCTCGACGTGACTCTGCAGACAAAGGGTGGCCCGGTAAGATTCGACAAGATGAACATGGTTTCGAGCGGTAGCTACTTCCGCAACAATTGTCAGATGGCCCAGGTGCGTCTTTGGAAGAGCGCAATCAGCCAGACGCAAATTCAGTCCAACATGTATTTTGCCGTGAAACCCGCCGATCCGAACCTGATAGGCTATTGGAAAATGGATGAAGGTAAAGGAAATGCCTTTGTCGACTGTACCGGACACGGATACGATTTGGTGGCAGGAGGAACTCTTGTCTGGAAAGAGCATGTTCGTTTTGATAAGCAATAACTATGTAAAAAGAAGATAAGATATGAATAGACATTTGAATTTTGTGACCTTAATCTGCCTGATAACAGGCTTTGTATCGTTGGCTTCGTGCAGCAACGATGATGATGAAATGGACAAATATCAAAAGATATATATCAGAACGGGAGTTGCACCGGGGGCCGAAATGGGTGCTGCGGTAGTGGTGGATTGTGTGAGCAATTCCTCTACTGCCGACCGTTCTGATTTTGAAATACAATTGTGTGCCGTACAGCCGGTTACGCGGGATGTCACTGCCGCTTTGGGAGTAGATACGCTGAAAGTGGATACTTACAATTCTGCCAATAAGACGAAATGTAAGTTGTTGCCCCAAGATAATTATACCATTGAAACAAGTGAAGTTGTCTTAAAAACGGGACAGACAGTGGCCGATTCATCTTTTCAGGTCGTTTTGAAGAATATAGAAAAGTTGACTAATCCTGACGGATATGTGCTTCCCGTGACGCTTAAAGGAGTTACGGGCATGGACGAACAGGCTGTCAGTACATCTATGAAGACGGTTTATATCCGGATTTATACCAGCGTGCTTTATACCAGTTATACGAAACCCGGGAATTGGTCCGCTGTAGATCGAAGTGCGTGGAGTGTAAGTTGCAGCAATGTTTATGCCGATGATGATGCCAAATATGGTGCACATCTGGCTATTGACGGTGAGATAAATACTACTTGGTTTACATGGGGAGTGGCTAATGCCGGAGAGTGTTGGTGGAATACGGTACTGGACCGGCCTGTTACCTTAACCGGATTTTCGGTCACTAAACAGAGTGCCTACGGATCGGGTTATAATCTGAGAAGTGCTGAGATTAAGGTTCGGAAAGAGGGTGAAACCGAGTGGGTTACTTACCCGAGAGTCTTGACTTTCAGAAATTTTAAAGGGGCTGATCCGCAATATGCGGCCATCGAACCACCTATCCCGAATGTAAAGGAATTCAGAATAAACTGTCTGACTCCGGATAATTATACCGGGTTTGCTGAGATAAATTTATATGTGAAGCAATAGAGGTGTTTAGATTGTAGATAAGGGGGCGAGAGGCATCGGGGATGAAAGTCTTCGGTGCTTCTTTGCGTGTATTGTATTGATAAAGTTTAATAAAAAAAGGGTGATAGAGGTTAGTAGTTTTCCCGGGTGAGTTGTATTATTAAATAATGAAAGCAACTTCTTGTCGTAATCTTGGGTTATGTTTTTAATATCCCCTATCTTTGCTTACTGGAATTGTTAACCGATGGAATTATTATAAAAAACTAACTGATGAATAAAAAGCCGATAAGCCCTGTATGTTGGGTGCCTACTGTTTACTTTGCTATGGGATTGCCGTTTGTGGCCCTTTCGATGGTTTCTGTCCTTATGTTTTCCGATATGGAAGTGTCGAATGCACAGATTGCTTTCTGGACTTCTCTTATTATGCTTCCCTGGACATTGAAGCCTTTATGGAGTCCGTTTCTGGAAATGTTTAAAACGAAAAAATACTTTGTTGTCGCTACGGAAATCATTACCGGACTGGCATTTGCATTGGTAGCACTTTCGCTGCCGCTGCCCGACTTTTTTCGTTATGCCATCGCTCTGATGGGGATCATTGCTCTCAGTGGTGCGACTCATGACATTGCGGGTGACGGAGTATACCTGACTGAACTGACTGCTACCCAGCAAGCCAAGTATATCGGTTGGCAGGGAGCTTTTTATAATCTGGCCAAGATACTTGCCAACGGAGGCTTGGTTTGGCTGGCAGGTATGCTGAAGGATGAATTTGGAGTGGTACATGCCTGGATGATTGTCATGTTGATGTGTGCGGGTATTATGATTCTGATCGGTCTTTACCACATCCGGATTTTGCCTTCGGGAGGAGGAGCTTCCGGTGAAGTGAATACGATGAGTGACGCATTGAATATGCTTTGGGAAGTCATCCGCTCTTTTTTCCAAAAAAAACATATTGCTTTCTACATTGTCTTTATCATTTTGTACCGGTTTGCCGAAGGATATGCCATCAAGATTGTACCGTTGTTCCTGAAAGCGTCGGTTGCGGATGGTGGATTGGGACTCAGCACTCAGGATATCGGACTGGTATATGGTACGTTCGGAGCGGGAGCTTTTATTCTCGGTTCGCTTTTGGCCGGTTATTACATTTCGGCTTTCGGACTTCGGAAGACTTTGTTTTCTTTATGTTGCGCTTTTAATATTCCGTTCTTGGTATATTTCCTGTTAGCCCTTTACCAGCCTTCCGATCTATGGATTATTGGTATGGCCATTGTGTCTGAATACTTGGGTTACGGGTTTGGTTTTGTCGGATTGATGCTCTTTATGATGCAGCAAGTGGCTCCCGGCAAACATCAGATGGCACATTATGCTTTTGCTACCGGTATTATGAATCTGGGGGTGATGCTTCCCGGAATGATGAGCGGATACCTGAGCGATTGGCTGGGTTATCGCGATTTCTTTATCTGGGTACTTATCGCTACCATACCGGCTTTTATCGTGACTTGGCTGGTACCTTTCACATATCCGGACGGAAAGAAGAAATAAAAAGAGATTTTCAATATAAACAAGATATATACATAATATTAATTTAATCGAATCATGGAAGAAATTAAAATTGCAGGTGCTGCTTTGCCGGCTATGCCTTGGGAAGAACGTCCGGCAGGATGTAAAGATGTAGTGTGGCGTTGTTCGGCCAATCCGATTATTCCGCGCGACTTGCTCCCTACTTCAAACAGTATATTCAACAGTGCCGTAGTTCCGTTTAAGGATGGCTATGCAGGGGTGTTCCGTTGTGATGATACTAATCGTCGCATGCGTTTGCATGTGGGATTCAGCAAGGATGCTGTTCATTGGGATATCAACGAAGAACCGTTAAAGTTTCAATGTGATGATGCTGAGGTTGGAACCTGGGTCTATGGATATGACCCACGGGTTTGCTTTATCGAAGACCGCTACTATGTGACCTGGTGTAATGGCTATCATGGTCCTACTATCGGTGTGGCCTACACCTATGATTTTGTTACTTTTCACCAGTTGGAGAATGCCTTTATTCCTTTCAATCGGAATGGAGTCTTGTTCCCTCGTAAGATAAACGGTCGTTTTGCGATGTTGAGCCGCCCGAGTGATAATGGGCATACTCCTTTTGGAGATATTTTCTATAGCGAGTCTCCCGATATGGAGTTCTGGGGACGTCATCGTCATGTTATGTCGCCGGCTCCGTTCGAAGACAGTGCCTGGCAGTGTACCAAGATCGGTGCAGGGCCTATCCCGATTGAAACCTCGGAAGGCTGGTTACTGATCTATCATGGTGTATTGGCTTCCTGCAACGGTTTTGTGTATAGTTTTGGTTCGGCACTGCTTGACATCGATCAGCCCTGGAAAGTAAAATTCCGTTCGGGGCCTTATCTGATTTCACCTCAGAAGGATTACGAATGTATGGGTGATGTGCCTAATGTCTGTTTCCCATGCGCGGCGCTTCATGATTCGGAGACCGGACGGATTGCCATCTATTATGGGTGTGCGGATACAGTGACCGGGCTCGCATTCGGATACATTCCGGAGATTATTGAATTTACCAAACGTACAAGTATCATCTGAATCGAATAAAACAGAAAGGGTGTAGCTATCCCGCCGGGATGGCTACACCCTTTTGCTTGTATGGCTACACCTTTTCGGTCAGATGGCTACACCCTTTCGGCTGTTATCCGTTGTATGCAGTCAGCATCCAAACCATCTTTTCCTGTTCTTTCAGGTAGTCGCTCATCATGGCCACTGTTACTTCGTCGTTGTGTGAAGAGGCGAGAGACAGGATTTTACGTTCTTCCGCAATCAGATGCCCGTAAGTTGCGAGAATATGATTCAGGGCGTCGTCGGCCTTATTCACTCCGTCCACTTCCTTGATCTGCGCCATCTTCAGATAGTCACTGTATTTATTGGCGGGAGTTCCTCCCAGCATCAGTATACGTTCGGCTATTTCGTCCACCTTTTCGGCGGCTCCATTATATAAATCTTCAAACTTGCTGTGCAGTACGAAGAAACCGTGTCCTTTGATGTTCCAGTGAAATCCTCTCAGGTTTGCATAATGAATCTGAAAATCGGCAAGCAGTTGCTGTAATGACAGTACGATGGTGTTAGCTCCTTTTTCTTCCAAATGTGTATAATTTAAAGTCTTCATAATGATATTGTTTTTTTTGAGTTAATACTATATTTCTTCTTTTTATCTGGAACAAAGATACGGCACAAAATGATTCGTGTCAAACTGAAAATTTCTATCTTTGCATTGATAGATTCTATATCTTTAATAAATCAGAGAACGATGACTATACAACAATTGGAATATATTCTGGCTGTGGACCAGTTCCGGCATTTTGCTAAAGCTGCCGAGTATTGCCGGGTGACGCAACCTACTTTGAGTGCAATGATCCAAAAGCTGGAAGACGAATTGGGGGTGAAACTGTTCGACCGTAGCATGACACCGGTTTGCCCTACTGCCATTGGTAAGAAAGTGCTGGAACAGGCCCGTAAGATTCTTTCGGAAGTTATCTGTGTCAAGGAGATCATCAGCGAAGAACAGCACTCCCTGTCGGGTACATTCCGATTGGCAGTGTTACCGACGATTGCACCTTATCTTCTGCCCCGTTTCTTTCCGCAACTGATGGAGAAATACCCGGATCTTGATATACGGGTGATGGAGATGAAGACGCCCGACATTCGCAAGGCTCTGCTGACCGGTGAAGTGGATGCTGCTATCATTGCCAGCATGCTGGATGATGCCGCATTAACGGAAGAGACCTTATTCTACGAGCAATTCCTGGGCTATGTCTCAAAGAAGGAACCGTTGTTCAAGCACGATGTGATTCGTACGTCCGATGTGACAGGGGAACGGCTTTGGCTTCTTGACGAAGGGCATTGCTTCCGCGATCAGTTGGTTCGTTTTTGTCAGATGGAAGCGGTTAAGATCAGCCAAATGGCGTATCGGCTGGGTAGTATGGAAACCTTTATGCATATGGTGGAGAGTGGTAAGGGGATTACGTTTATTCCCGAACTGGCAGTGATGCAATTGAGCGAAGAGCAGAAAGAACTGGTCCGTCCGTTTGCTATCCCGCGGCCTACCCGTCAGATTGTCCTGGTGACCCGGAAAGACTTCATCCGCACCAGTCTGCTGCAGGTTTTGAAAGAGGAGATTCAGGCGGCGGTTCCCAAGGAGATGCTTACCCTGCAGGCCGTTCAGTGTCTGGTATAATATAAAAACGACGGCGATATTTTCACAAACATCGCCGCCTTATTTCTTTTATGTATCAGAATTATTACTCGTTTTGCCTGATTGTGTAGGTGTTTCTTGTTGTTTTATTGAGAATGAAATGATTTTATTTTTAAGTTTTTGTCTTCGTTGATATCTATTGTGACATACTGTATATTGTCATAAATGGTGTTCACACGGAGTTTTATTCCTTTGGCTGTCGCCAATTGCTCGGCTATACTATCCAGCTTGAAAGAAACAAGGCTCGAACCCAATTGATTGGGGGAGTCATTAAAGGCATTATGCCGGAACTCCAGATAGATATATCCGTCATCTTTTATGGGACCTGTTATTTCGTTTTGTACCAAGTTCAGCATGTGTTTTTTATTTTCATTCATGCTGCCCAGATATTGATATTCGATGGTCAGATAATCTTTCGTAAGTGCATGCGCTGTGACGTTGATACGGTCGTCTCCAATGCTGTCTGCTGTAGCTTCCGTCAGTGGAATGATCTCTTTCGTCAATATATCTTCTATCGTGAATATTTTACCGTTCTCATATCCGGGTTTCTCTTCTCCCATCTGCAGATAGCCAACGAAGACTCTTTGACCTTCTGCAACAGTGTATTTCCTGTTGCGTATATCGGCCGTATCTGCCGGAAGTACATTGTCTCCATTGTCCAATGCAATGAAAAAGTCCCTTGGAGTGTCCGCATTGGGAATCTTCATTGTGCCGATGGCCAATATTCCACCCGGAGGACAAGTGACCCACTCGTCGTTGTTGGCATCGTCCAGACATGACTGTAAAATGGGCAATAACATCAGGATGACGGCAAAAGTTATTAAATTAAATTTCTTCATAAGTTTCTTGTTGGTTTTATCCTATTTATCCATTGAGATTTATTCTTTATTGTATTGAGAAAATGCAGGAAGTGATGAAATATTGCATCCTAAAATGTTAAAGAAACAAAAGTGATAAAAGAGTTGTTCTCTCTGTGCAGTATTTCTATCTTTGCTGCATTTATAAGGTAAACACGTGTTTAGGAGAATGAATGAATTAGAGCTGTCGGAACGTTGCAGGCAGGGAGATAATCGTGCCCGCAAAGAACTTTATGAGCAGTACGCAGGGCGCATGCTTGGTGTCTGTCTTCGTTATGCCGGAGACAGGGATATGGCACAAGACTTGGTACACGACGGTTTCCTGAAGATTTTCGACTCCTTCGACAAGTTTACCTGGCGGGGTGAAGGCTCTCTGAGAGCATGGATGGAGCGTGTAATGGTGAATACGGCTTTACAGTTCTTAAGAAAGAACGACGTGATGAACCAGACCACGGCACTGGATGAAGTTCCCGAAACGTATGAAGAACCGGATGCTTCGGCTGTTGAAGCAATACCACAGAAAGTGCTGATGCAATTTATTAATGAACTCCCCGCCGGATATCGTACCGTATTCAATTTATACACCTTTGAAGATAAGTCGCACAAGGAAATCGCACAGATGTTGGGGATTAATGAAAAATCTTCTGCCTCACAGCTTTTTCGCGCAAAAAGTGTATTGGCAAAGAAAGTGAAAGAATGGTTGGTGACCAATGGTTGACATGTATTTACAGATACTGAGGTGAACCTTGGATTTCAAAAATGAAATAGAATGATGAAAGAAGACGAAAAATGGATTAAAGCATTCAAGGATAAGCTCGAAGATTATTCGGAGCCGATGCCTGCTTCCGGTTGGGAACGACTGGAAAGGGAACTGATGCCTGTAACCGAAAAACGAATATATCCGTATCGCCGGTGGGCGGTTGCTGCGGCAGCTGTGGTATTGGTGGTAACGACTGCTGTCAGTTTGTATTTTCTGAATAGTCCGGTAGCTGATGAAATCCGTTATGCAACGGCTCCTTCACTGGCTGTCAACCCGGATGTATTGCCGGAACCTGCCTTGCCGGATGTACAGGTAGCTGTATCCGAACCCGTTAAGCCGGTAGGAACGACGAGTATCAACCCTGTTTCGGGCTATTTGGCAAAGAATACTGATCCGGTGATTGTTCCGGAGGTATCCTCCCTGGTAGAGAAGCGACCGGAGGCAGTGACGGAGGAAAAGAGAACTGAGCCGCAACAGGAAGCAACTGCGGCAATCGAGAAAAAAGAAAGTGTGACGGCGCAGCCTCCAAAGAGGAAGGAAGCGCGGCGACCGTCCGGTAAAGACAAGTATCAGTTGCCTATCGGAGACTCTTCTGCTAAACGTGGTGGTAAATGGTCGATGGGAGTGGGTATCGGTAATGGAGGTGGACTTCCGACAAATGGTTCCGAAAATTTTGCGCCCCGTCCGATGACTAACAGGGTCGACTTGATGACGATCATGAATGGAGCTGTGAGTATTCCTGCCGATCAGGAAGTTATATTTGAAGAAGGAGTCCCTTACCTGAAGTCCAATACAACTGCCGTGGTGGATTATGAACATCATCAGCCGGTTAGCTTCGGACTGTCTGTACGTAAGTCTCTTCCCAAAGGTTTCTCTGTAGAGACGGGATTGACTTATACGTTGTTGTCTTCTGACATCAAACGGCAGGGGGATACCAAGATGCAGAGTCAGAAATTGCATTATATAGGTATTCCTGTACGTGGAAACTGGAATTTTCTGGAAAAGAAATATTTTACACTCTATGTATCTGCCGGAGGAATGGTTGAAAAGTGTGTTTATGGAAAGTTGGCGGATGATAAGGTGAATGTGAAGCCTTTGCAATTTTCTGTAGCCGGTGCCGTGGGAGCGCAATTCAATGCGACAGATCATGTCGGCCTATATGTGGAACCGGGAGTTTCGTATTTCTTTGATGATGGCTCCAAAGTACAAACCATCCGAAAAGAAAGGCCTTGTAACTTTAACTTGCAGGCAGGATTGCGATTCACTTATTAAAGTAGGATGGCAAAAAATATGCCGGTTACATTATCTCCCTGTTCTTGCCTTGTATTGTAATGAATTGAGGCAAGAACAGGGAGATTTTTATGTCGTGACTTACAAAATTATAAATAAGCGCAATCGTCATAATTCACCGCAGAGTGAACTTAATCTATTGATGGCCAATGAATCTTTATCTGTGTAAATTCGTGTAATCTGTGGCGAATACGAATTTCGACACTTATATAAGTCAATTCACTTGTACGGTCCGGAAATATTGCCTGAATAGTTTCTCAGCCTTTTCTATCTGCTCCGGAGTATTCTCTTTCACTCCTTTCAGCATATATTCTTTGTTCATTGCTTCATATTTGTGAACACCCAAGGTGTGGTAAGGCAATATTTCTACACGCTGAATCATCTGGTACGTTCCAAGATGCTCTCCCAGCTGCCGGATATCGTCTTCGAAGTCACTGTAGCCGGGCACTAATACGTATCGCAACCAGAATGGTTTATGATTGGTTTCAAGCCAGGCTGCGGTTTTCAGGGTCTGCTCGTTGCTTCTTCCGGTTAAAGACTGATGATGTTCCGGATTAAATTCTTTGATATCTAATAAAACCAGATCAGTCAATTCCAATAGTTCCTCTACATCATTGTTCCATAGCCCGCCATTGGTATCAAGGCAAATATGGATTCCTTTTTCCTTTAGTCTTTTAAAAAGTGGGATAAGCGATTTAGCTTGAAAAGTAGGCTCTCCGCCGGAAAAGGTGATACCTCCCTTTTTACCGAAGAAAGCTTTCTGACTGACGGCCATGCGAACTATTTCCTCAGGGTCGGTTGCTGTCCCTCCTTTGGCTTCAATTGTGTCCGGATTGGCACAATAGAGGCAACGGAAGTTACACCCTTGAAGGAAAACGACGAGCCGGAGACCCGGCCCGTCGAATGTTCCCATTGACTCGTATGAGTGTACGTCTATCATTCAATTACATTCTTTCGTGGAAACTGCGGCTGATTACTTCCAACTGATGTTCGCGGCTCAATTTCACGAAATTAACGGCATATCCTGAGACACGGATAGTCAGTTGCGGATACTTTTCGGGATGTTCCATCGCATCCTGCAACATTTCCCGGTTCAGCACGTTTACGTTCAGGTGGTGTGCGCCTTTTGTAAAGTATCCGTCCATCATGGTCACCAGATTGTCGATACGGTCCTCTTGTGTTGCTCCCAATGATTTGGGGACGATCGAGAATGTATTGCTGATACCATCCTGTGAGTCGCGATAACGCAACTTGGCTACAGAACTCAGTGAGGCGATTGCACCATTTTTATCACGTCCGTGCATGGGGTTGGCACCGGGAGCAAAGGCAATGCCTTTGGCGCGTCCGTCAGGAGTGGCACCGGTCTTCTTGCCATACATTACGTTCGAAGTGATAGTCAGCAGCGAGAGGGTAGGACGGGCATTCTTATATACGGGGAGTTTCTTTAATTCTTCGCTAAAGAAATATACCAGGTCTACACCCAGGTGGTCTACACGGTCATCGTCATTACCGAAACAAGGGAAAGCACCTTCGATATCGAATCCCTCCGTCAGTCCGATGTCGTTGCGACGGGCTTTCACATGTGCATATTTGATGGCGGACAGTGAATCGATGGCGATTGAAAGTCCGGCTACACCATAAGCGAGGTTAATGCGGGGATCAGTATCCACGAAAGCCATCTGCGCCTTTTCGTAGTAATACTTATCGTGCATGTAATGTATGATATTCATTGCTTCGTTGTATACACGTGCAATTTGTATCAATACTTTCTTATAGTTGGCCATTACTTCTTCGAACTTCAGTGTTTCACCGGTCAATACAGGGATGTCTTTTACCATAACTGTACCTGTATTTTCGCAACGTCCTCCGTTGATAGCCAGTAGCAGGGCTTTGGCAAGGTTGGCACGTGCGCCGAAGAACTGAATCTGCTTTCCGATTTCCTGATATGAAACACAACAAGCGATTCCGTAGTCATCCGATTGACGGACTTCACGCATTAGGTCGTCGTTTTCGTATTGTACGGAAGAAGTGTCGATAGATACTTGTGCACAGAATGCTTTGAAACCTTCGGGTAACTCAGGGCTCCATAGTACAGTCATGTTAGGTTCCGGTGACGGGCCTAAGTTATGAAGTGTCTGCAAGAAGCGGAAAGAAGTTTTAGTAACTTTGGTACGTCCGTCATTGAAACGTCCACCGATAGATTCGGTCACCCATGTGGGATCACCCGCAAAAATATCGTTGTACGACTGCATACGCAAGTGGCGTACCATACGGAGTTTGATAACGAATTGGTCGATCAGTTCCTGAGCGAATGTTTCGGTTATCGTACCCTGGCTTAATTCATATTCAAGATAGATGTCGAGGAATGAAGATACATTACCCAGTGACATGGCAGCACCATCCTGCTCTTTTACGGCAGCCAGATAAGCCATATACACCCATTGTACAGCTTCCTGTGCGGTATATGCCGGTCGGCTCAGATCCAAACCATAATATTCGCCCAATACTTTAATCTCTTTCAGGGCCTTGATTTGCTCGGCTACTTCTTCACGAAGACGAATGCGGGCTTCAGTCATAGGACCTGTCAGATTATGCAGATCTTCTTTTTTAGCTTCTATCAGACGGTCAAGACCATAGAGAGCCAGGCGGCGATAATCACCGATGATACGTCCGCGTGCATAGTTGTCGGGAAGTCCGGTAAGGAATCCCAATGAACGGAACGAACGAATTTCTTCGGTATACACATCGAATACCCCATCATTGTGAGTCTTGCGATAGTGAGTGAAGATATCCTTAACTCTGTCATCTACTTCCACTCCGTTTTCACGGCAAGCTTTCATAACCACATTGATTCCGCCAAACGGTTTGATGGCACGTTTTAACACCTGATCGGTCTGTAGTCCGACGATCAGTTCGTTCTCTTTATCGATGTAGCCGGCAGGGTGAGAGGTTATAGTAGATACAGTTGTGTAGTCGAGTGCACGAATACCATTATTGTTTCTCTCTTCTTCGAGAGCTTTGAGACAGTGATTCCAGACAGCTTTGGTGCGTTCGGTAGGTCCTTGCAGGAAAGAAGCATCCCCTTCATAAGGAGTGATGTTGTTACTAACGAAATCCCTTACATTGATTTCTTTGCTCCAAAGTCCATCTTTAAAGGTCTTATTCAGTTCCATAAAATTAATCAGTTAGTGGTTAGTTATCCTTTAGAGCGCGCAAATTTACAACCTTTTTTCGGTTTAGGTATATAAAAGGGTCCTATTTTATGTTGAATAGCATAAAAATACCTATTTATGGGGAGAAGCCAGAGGGCGGTTATTACTTTCAAATATACTTTTCTAATATTTTTTTGCGGAATAATTTGCAAGTTAAAAAATGATTCGTACCTTTGCAGCGCTTTAAGAGAAAAGCACTACTTAACCGTAGTTCTGGAGAGGTGGCAGAGTGGTCGATTGCGGCGGTCTTGAAAACCGTTGTACTGCGAGGTACCCGGGGTTCGAATCCCTGTCTCTCCGCTGAAAACAAAAAAACAAAGTTATAAGTCCTTGAATTTCAATAATTCAAGGACTTTCTTTTTTTAGTATATAACATATCAGTCTGCATAATAAAGAACGAGGAGCAACGTAGATCAATGATAACCCTTGGGGACTTACCTTGTATGTAGAATAGTGGGAAAATCGATTTTATTTGTTCCGCTACTTGAGCAGATGTCATTACCACACCGCCTTCATTATAGGTGTCTAGTTGTAAATGCAATAGTTGAGGCCTCTTATATAGACCGTTGGCTTGAACGTTACTTTTTAAGGAGCGACACACATTATCAAAGTTTATCAATCAAAGCAAGGTTCTATTTTTTGTATTCCTTTTGTAAGATATATAGTCGGGCTATTCCTTTATTTCAGTGTTTTGCTATCCTCTAATTCATTATACTACATTCTTTTTTACTTTTTTCTATATATCAGTAATTGACCTGAGGTCGACATTATTTAAAAGATTTTCAGTTGCCGTCATTTGTGAAATTTACACCAATGACTGGTTGTTTTTTAAAGAGACAATAAACGGTAATGGCTGATAGCGTGTTGGCTATGAAATGAATACTAACTTTATCTTCGGTGATTATAGTGGTAAGTTGTTAAATCTTATGATTAAATATTCTAACTTAAATGATTTTATTGCTGTATTCCTATTTTTTTAAGATAACAGATTGATGAATTATATCGTATTCACGTTAAATTAAATAATTTATGAGTGATCAAAATCAAAGCTTTTGTCTATCTTTGTAAATAGACTTAATTCTAAAATAAATAGTATGGCAAAAGAGTTGAATTTTACATTGGAAGGTGTACAAGGTGATTTAAAGTTGAAATACGGTCCTTTTAATCAACGTTTATACCAAGACGGAAGAGAGATCAAAAAACAAGGACGATTCAATCCGAAATATTATGTGATTAACACCAATGGGGAAAAAGAAGAAATAAAGGTTGTCTATGGTTTTGATTTTGTCCATGTCGCTGTGTTCCGCGGACAGAAAATCGATCTGGAGGAACGGCTATCTATCCGCGAATACATAGTGGGCGGTCTGCCTGTGTTACTTGTCTTTCTAGGTGGGTTGATTGGAGCCTTGTTCGGCATCATGGGTGCTACGTTCAATTATAATCATATGCGGCAGGAAAAATCTTTTATAAAACAACTGCTTGTTTCCCTGGGCGTTTCCATACTCTGCTATGTAGCTTATTTTATATTTGCTATTGGTGTCCAGTTGATAGTGGCTAGATAGGCTGGAAAGTAAAAGAAAGGTGGCTTCGCGGTTATTCCGTATGCCACCTTTTTTAGTAAACTTCTGAATGTCCTCCCCACGGATGATGGCAACTATCCATATTGGGAAAAGTAAAAACAGGCGAAAGGAAAAATGAAAACTGTATTTTCTCTGTATTCTTTCGGGAGATTCCCGTTTTTTATCAATTCCCGTAGGTACCGATTAATCCATTCGTTGTGATAGTTTCTGCACTTATTTTCAGTTTCCGGCATCTACTGTTATTATAGAACCGGATATGTGCTTTTCCCTCCTTATCCGGAGTGACAGACGGATTCCAGTATAATGTACGACGATAGTCGGGGACAGGAGGGAGCACAGAATAATTGGGGTGATAGAATTCTTTAACTTGGCTGTAACCGTCGAGCCATGTTTTTCGGACACCTTTCCCTGCTTCTGTCGGTATCTTACCTTCCGGATATGTTTCGATCAGTACGGCACAACTATATAAGTCGGATACATCGAACGGAGTCAATCGCGGATCTGCATACTGGCAAATCGTAGATAGATTTTCAGTGATATAAATCGATTTAATGGCTTCGAGTCTTATATATTTGTACTTATTATAATCCATTTCTGTATGCCGGGTGCGTTCATAGTTGATTACGAAAAGCGGCATTTTACTTTTATAATACAGGTAATTTCGTCCTGAAACAGGACTGAAATTTTTATTCATGTTCATCATAAGTTCGTGTATGTCGTCACCAATAAATTTTCCACTGTCTTTTATGTCGTCCAGTTCGGAATGTACATCATAATAAGCAATCGATTTCGAACGGCTTTCATATATCTCTTTTTCTTTGGTTCTCTTTTTGGCTTTGATAGTTACCTCTTTTAAACGGTAGTTCTTTTCATGGTTACCTGCCTTTGCCAGCGAATCTGCGTAAGCGGCAAAGAAGGTTTCGATATCCTCTTCAGGTAGGGGAGTGGTTTCCACTTCGGGCATAAGTTCTTTCTCTTTTTCTGTATTGGCAATGCTTACCTGCATATCCGCATAATGATATTTTCGGGGGGCAGGACTGAATAGCCTATCTAATAAAATACGGTAATCTTTCTTTTTTCTATTGACTGTAACTGCCAATATCAAGTCCCATTTTCCGTATATATCGGATATTAGTGAGAAGTGTCCTAAACTATCTGTAGTGATGGCTTCGATGAAACTGCTGTTTTCCTCATTCTCCCCGCGTTTCTTCAGGAAGCAGGACACTTCTACGTTAGGCTTGGGAAGTTGCCGGACGAAAGAGACAACCTGCCCTCGCGTTTCGATACCTTGCTCCGGTCCGTATTTAAGGTCAAGAGACTCAATTCCTGTCATTTGTTTCCAAGAGTAGCGGCGCCATCCCTGCACTCTTAATAAGAGATCGATTGCCTTGCGGTGTGTATCGTCCCGGGATTCGAAATAATATTGGGGATTGTTGACATATCCTTTTATTTCGGACATTAATAAAAGATCGGTCAACATATTGTGCCCTGATTCTACTTCATTCATGCCGTCTCTCACAGATAGGGCAAATGGGGTTTGTACCGGAATCTTTTCTTTTCCGGTCAGGGTGAGTTCAAGGTTTACCAATTCGTAAGGGTCGTATGTCTCTTTGTCTGCCTGTACCTGAACGGATAATTGCTCTTGGGGATAGGTAAATATCAAACGATCCGATAGGACCTCTCCGTTACTGTTGAATAACGCGATTCGGGAAACTCCGGGTACTAATTTACTTTTATCTATTTTGAAGCGAATCGTTTCATTACCTTCGACATCGATCAGGCAGAATTTGTATAGTTTGCCTCCGCTGATGACTGCCAGTCCCAATACGTCGGAGGGGGTATTGGAATTCTTTTGCACTGCTATTTCAATGCTGTCTGTGTATGATAAATTGTCGGCATGTAATATATATCCTTCCGGTAAGGCTTCCGGCATATTGAACTGGTGCTTTTTGCCATTAAATTCGACTATTGCTTTTTGTTTCTCTCCCGTGGGCGTGTAATTGAAAATTCCCCGTCCATCATGTGTGACATTGAAACGGGCTGTTTCTTGTTTTTCTTCGTTAATAACAATACCGGTGAGGGTAATGGGGTTTCCATAGGTATCTGTCGCTTCAAAAGCCACTTCGGATTCTATCCCCCGAACCAGATTTCCACCTTCGGGGAAGAACTTTAAATTTACTTTTTTACCTTTTGTCGGTTTGGGACGCTCCAGCGGGTAGTTTCCTGTCGCATATTTCCGCATCTCTTTTTCCGTAAAGTCGCCTTCTGCCTTAGGTTTGTCGAAAACCGGCAACAGTCTTGAGAAAATGATATCTCCTCCAAAATTCAGCATATATTTTGTGTAGGCACGAACTTCATAAAATCCTGAATAAAACGGGATTTGGTTTAGTGTGAAATCTCCGTGGCATTGTCCGTTTTCTATTTTTAATGTCCGTTTGTCGATAACTTCACCACCGGGATTTAATAATTCGACATATAAAGTCTTGCTCAGGTCAGTGGCCGGATGCAGGTCGGAAGTGACCAGGAAACATTTAAACCAGATATTATCACCTTGGTAATAACTGGTATTGTCAAATTGCATGTAAACCTTCTCTTGAGGGATATATTTGGAAAAATTATCGATCAGGTAGGCGTATTGGCTTAGTTTTTGGACAATACTGTCCGTGGTTTGTGCAGATACACTCAGGCAAAACAGGTATAATAGCAAATGTATCTTTAATGTTTTAGGTGTTTTCATTTCGTATCTTGGGTTAGATGGGAGATTGGTTTTTCCGTTGTGAGTCCTGTCTTAAATAAAGTTCTTTACTCTTACATCGGGATTCGTCTTTTGCAGGGCTTTTATCAGTTCCCGGGGTGATTGGGGATCTATCATGACAAACCCGGTGGCGTGTCTGATCTTTATTTTCTGCATGCCCAAGGCATGGCGAGTATACGTAACATCGGTGATATGACTGAATGTTCGTTTTTGGCGGAAGAAGTCATTTACTATTTGTAAATCTCCGTTTTTCTTGACAATGTATTTGCAGGATGTTTGTGAAAAATAGATGGTTGCACTGGGACCTATACATGCGGTACCTATCCAGATTGCTTGTATAGTTATGAAACTGATCGCAATGCATGCTATTATACCTATGGCGAACAACCAAAGTCCTAATTGGGGATTTCGCGCTTTAAATGTTTGTTCCATCTTTTTTTAGATTGTATGTGTAACTGTCTGATAAAGATAGAAAAAAATATAATGAAAGAATCTTTTTTCTATTCTTTTCTGAATTGTGGCTGCGAAAATAATTATTTAGGGCCTGTTGGATTCCGAAAATTCCGGTGAAAAAGATAAAAGCTTCTCTAAACCACCGTGGCTGCGGTCGATGAAAAATAGGCAAGGGAGATTTGAACAGGTGCTTGTAATATGCAAAATTCGGACAAGAATTTGGAATCGGAAAATTTAGATTCTGTTTTTATGCGGGAAGCTACGGTCCGGAAATAATAATTCTTTGCCGATAGATGATCTGTTCTTTCTTTTTTATCTATTTTTGCCCCTTGAGAATTTTAATTATTAATCTAACTATCATGAAACGAAAAGCGACTTTACTATTTCTCGTGACATTCGTGCTGCTGCTCGGTGCAGTCGCACAGGAAAAATTGAAAACGGTGATCGAACCCCTGCAAAATGAAAGATGGTGGGGTGGATTCGTGGCTTTAGGAAATCAAATGCCATTCAATGATCACTTGCGGATGCAAGACATGTCACGCAATAATATGAACAACCAAGTAGTGCCGTTCATGCTTTCTTCGGAGGGCAGGTATATCTGGGCCGAAAATCCGTTTTGTTTTGAAGTAAAGGATGGGCAGCTGATTATTTATTCAGACTCGGAAAAGATAGAGCCGGTGAAAGCCGGAACTACGCTGAAAGAGGCTTTGCTGGCTGCATCGGCTAAACATTTTCCATCTTCGGGAAAGATTCCGGAACCTACTTTCTTTTCTCTTCCGCAATATAATACCTGGATTGAGCTGATGTATGATCAAAATCAGGAAGACATTATGAATTATGCCCATAAAGCTGTGGAGAACGGATTTCCTCAGGGGGTGTTTATGGTAGATGATAACTGGCAGAGATATTATGGTAACTTTGACTTCAAAACCGAGAGGTTTCCGGATCCGAAAGGGATGACTGACGAGTTGCACCGGATGGGATTCAAGGTGATGTTGTGGGTGGCTCCCTATGTTTCGCCCGATAGTCCCGAATTCCGTGAATTGGAAGCAAAAGGATATTTGTTGAAAGATAAAAACGGGCGCACGGCCATTATTCATTGGTGGAATGGTTACAGTGCCTGTTATGATACCACAAATCCGGAGGCTATGAATTATCTGAAGGAACAGTTAAAAGCCAATCAAGAAAAATATGGTATCGACGGATTTAAGTTTGATGGTGGAGACGTAGCTTATATGACAGGAGAGTATACTTTTCATGATAAGAATGCCAATGTGAATACTTTTATGGAAAAATGGGCTGAGATAGGTTTGAGTTTTCCTTACAATGAATTGCGTGCATCTTGGAAGTTGGGTGGCCAGGCATTGGTACAGCGGCTGGGTGATAAAGATTATTCTTGGCGTGCGACTCAGTTATTGATTCCCGATATGACTGCTGCCGGATTGTTGGGGCATTATTATACTTGTCCCGATATGGTAGGCGGAGGACAATTCGGAGCTTTTCTGAATGTGAAGAAATTTGATGAAGAACTTATTGTACGTTCGTGCCAGGTGCATGCCCTGATGCCAATGATGCAATTCTCGGTAGCTCCTTGGCGTATTCTCAGTAAAGAGAATGTGGCTATTTGTGCGAAGTATGCCCATCTTCACCAGCAAATGGGAGATTATATTTTGGAGTTGGCAAAACATGCGTCAAAGACCGGTGAACCCATTGTTCGCCACATGGAATATCAGTATCCTCACCAGGGATTCATCGATTGCAAAGACCAGTTTATGCTGGGGGATAAATATCTGGTAGCTCCGATGCTGACATCCGGAACAAGCCGTACCGTAATGTTGCCAAAGGGTAGATGGAAAGATGATCGGGGCAAGGTGTTTAAAGGGCCGCGGACAATGACAATAGATGTTCCCCTTGAACGTTTGCCATATTTTGAGAAACTGACGAAATAATTTCTGGGCCGATAAAACAAGAAAAGCCACACTGTCAATATGTACAGCGTGGCTTTTGTTTTTGTAAGTTTAAGCTAATTCGGCGTTACTTTACACGGATAATGTTGTAATTCAGATCGCTTTCCGATACTTCCAGGCTGTCATCAGCCAGTGTCAGGGTAGTATCATTGGCAATTACGAAATAAACAGGTTCACTTCCGTCACTCGGATTCAGTTTGATGGCCGTTTTCTTTTTATCTTTGACGGTTTTCTCCACTTTTACCGGCTTTCCTTTAGAAGTAAAAGTCTTGTCTTTGCCTTTACCTTCAGCATCCAGATAAGTGACGTCCAGTGTATACGTTGTATCGGTTGCGTTCGCCAGTGTGTTCAAAGTTAACACGTAACGGATGCCCGGACCGTCAGCAGCAGGAAGCACACCTTCATATACCTGGGTTTCTTCCATTGTGGGTTCCATAGCTACTGCCAGACTGTCTGCGACTGCTTCTTCAGCTTTCGTTCCTTTTGATTGGCAGGATACCAATGCAGCAACGACGGCTGCTAACATAATTACTTTTTTCATTGTTAAGTGCTTTAAATTAATATAAAAAGTGAGTTGCTATTCCTCCTCTTCTCTCTTAATAACCAACAGCTTATCGACTCTTCCACGGTCCATATCCACTACTTCGAACTGAAGGTTTTTGTAAGTGAATATATCTCCGGCTTTGGGAATACGTCCTATCAGGAACATAGCCAATCCGCCTAAAGTTGTAAAGTCTTCCGATTCGATATCATCATAAGAGAGTATTCCCATCTCTTCCATAAAATCTCCGATATTCATTGAAGCCTCTACCAACAAGGAGCCGTCCTGTCGGCGAACGATTTCCTCTTCTTCCGTATCGTCCTCTTCCAGAATGTCTCCAAAGATACTTTCGGTCAAGTCATGCAGGGTAATGATTCCCTCTGTGCTGCCATACTCGTTTACAACAACTCCGAACTTATTTTTGTTCTTCTTAAATAGCTCTAAAACTTTTTTAGCGTATAAACTTTCGGGTATAAACAAGGCGGGACGTGCGATTTCTCTAAGGTTGAATTCCTGTTCGCTACCTATCATCAGTATGATATCTTTCACAGAAACCACACCTGCTATTTCGTCGGTGTCGTCATCAATCAGGAGGTATTTACTGAAATGCTCGTTGTCGATGATCTGAAGCACTTTCTCTTTGCTGTCAGTCGTATGTAGCACCACCAGATCACGTCGGTGAGTCATCAGTTCGTTGGCACGTTTATCCGAAAAGCGAAAGACATCACGTAGCATTTCGGTTTCTTCTTTGTCAATCACACCCTGCTCCGAGCTTTGGTGAAGAATCATTTTCAGTTCTTCCTGAGTCATCAGGCGTTCTTCGCTTTTCAGACCGATCAGTTTGTTGAGCAGGCGGGTGGAAATGCTGAGCAACCAGACAAAAGGGAATGAAATCTTGGTCAGCAGAATCATGACGGGATTCAGCAAGGTTGCATAGCGCTCGGGATTGCTGAGAGCGATGGATTTGGGTACAAGCTCACCGATAATCAGTGACAGGTAGGTAATGACGATTACGGTTGTGATCATGGCCAGGTCCTTTGCATAGACTTCGGCTCCCGGTATCATGGCAAAGAGCGGAGTCACATCATCGGCAATGGCTACTCCACCGAAAGCACCCGATACGATACCGATCAGCGTGATACCAATCTGAATGGTAGAAAGAAATTTTTCGGGTTCTTCCAATTGTTTCAATACTCCCCGGGCAGATTTGTTCCCTTTGCTGACCAGGGTTTCCAGACGTGCTTTACTTGAGGATACTAAGGCAATCTCGTACATGGCAAAAATGCCATTCAGTACGAGTAAAAGAATAATTACTAAGAATTCCATATAAGTTTGAATAGTTTCATGACCGCAAATTACACCAAAGTACGGACTCATGCAAAAACTATCGGAATTATTAATGAATTTTTTCAAAAATACCGAGGCCGGACCTCATATATTGGGATCCGGCCTCGGTTAAACTCAGTTTTGTGGTTCTCGAACTTACTTGTTCTTAGTATAGTTGTCTGCTTTTTCTTTGGCGCGTGCTACACGTTTGGCTGTATCGGGGTGTGAAGAGAACATTTTCTGGAATTTAGACTCTTTGGGGGCCTCGGCTGAGAGTTCCAGTAGTTTGTTCAGAGCATTGTACATTGCATACGGATCAATGTTATGTTTGATGCTGAATTCGAAACCATAATCATCGGCTTCGCTCTCTTGCTTCTGAGAATATTGGGCACCGGCTAATGCTTCTGCCATAGCTCCCAGTTCCGAATCAGTCAGTTTGGAAACGGTAGAGCTGGCTGCTCCTGCAGCATTCTTTACTGCCGAACGAAGATATGCACTCTTCATGGCATCTTTAGAGTCTGTATGAATCACGTGACCGATCTCATGTCCGACAACTGCCATCACTTCGTCGTCCGTCATAATATCCATCAATCCGGCACAGATGCGGACACTGCCGTCACCACAGGCAAAAGCATTCACGTCGACAACCTCATATACTCCGAAATTCACTTTCAGTCCGTCTACTTCTTTGATATGTCCGGTCAGTTTCTCCAGGCGTTTGCCGTATTCGCTGTCGGCTGCGGTCAGCGGATTGTGGGTGTCCATCCATTGCATGTATTCTTTGCTCATGGCTGCGATGTCCGCGTCGGACAAGGTGATGGCTTTCGCTGCGTCGCTACCGGCTTGTACCACTTTGCCTACATTGATTTTCTTTCCACCGATTTTGAACTGTGCGGATGCTGTCGTGAAGCACATTCCGCATAAAAGTGCCGCAATAAAAATAATTCTTTTTTTCATTTTGTGAGTTTTTATAGTTAATAATATAGTTGTTTCGAGATTTAATATTCAAATGTGATACCCAAGGTTGGCATTAATGTTCCGCTTTTCTGGGTTATGTATTTCATTTTGTAGCGCTGTTCTGCCATGGGGGCGGATGGATTTTCGATAACGCCTGTACTCATCAGGATATCCGGTTGCTTGAATTTGCTGTTTGTCACATTCTGCAAATCGATGTAGAATCCCAACATACAGCGTTTCAGATAAAATGTTTTGTCCACTCGTACATCCAGTTGGCCGAAGGCGGGCAAGCGTCCGGTATTGTACTTTGTGTAGTCATAGTATGGACGTCCCTGTGCATTCCATGCCGTAACAAGAGATGATTTTTCCACATCATAAGGGGTATAGGGTGCTCCTCCTATACAGCTGATTTTCATGCCCAGGCTCCAGTTGTGTGGAAAGTTATAAGTTCCACTCATATTGAAAATGTACCGGTTGTCCCAAGCGGAAGCGATGTACTCCGATTGTTTGTTGTTGCGATATTCGCTTTTGAACAGGGTGAACGAGGATGCCAGATTCAGTTTTTTAGCTATCAGCCATTTCATTAATATTTCTATGCCGTATGCACGTCCTTGGGCGGTAGAGGACAAGGCTTCGTTTCCGATGACTCCGTAGTCATTGCCTTTGCAAGCCAGGGGGATGCCGTCTGCGATGGAGAACGGTATTTTATCATATTGTTTGTAAAAACCTTCGGCAGACAGTTCGAATGTATTTCCCGGATGCCAACTCAGGCCGAGACTTTCTTGACTGACGCTCATGTAACGGAGGTATTTGTTGACCCATGCTCCATTGTTATCTTTAAATCCCAATCCGGTATAAGGCGGGAGCTGATAATATAGTCCTGCATTTCCACTTAAATATAATCCGTCTGTCAGCCGGTATGATAGTGACAGGCGGGGTGAGAGTTGGTCGCCCATCCCTTTCATGCCGGAAGAAAAGTTGTTGGCATCGGTCCGTACGCCGAGTGAGGCAGTGAATCGTTCATCGGTAGTTGCATAGTTGATGGTTCCGAATATGCCCCAACGCCACATACCCAGATATGTGTGATAATCAAACGTCCTGCCTTCATCAATATACACTCGTTGAAAGGTGGTGTTGGTGTATTGGGAATAATCCAGATTGGCTCCGAAATTAATTTTCCAATTACCGAAAGTCGAGGTGTTCTCTATCCGGAATTTGGTCTCCTGTTCCACTGAGCGCAACTTCAGGGATAAGTTGTCCGCACTGCTTTCGTCATTATTCAGATATTTGGTATTGCGGTTGTTCAGGTAACTGTGGCTGACGACTACAGACTGTACATGTATGCCTGCATAGTGACGGTATACGGCTCCCAGTGTAAAAGTCTCCTGCTGTATCTTGGGCAGGTAACTCAATATGTATTCCGCTTTTTCTCCATCCAGCTTGGTATTCAGTTTCATGTTATCGATTCCTCCGAGCCCGAGTATTGTCAACTCGTTGTTGGCATTGAAGCGAGTTTTCAGTTTAAATTGTGCGTCGGTGAAAGTTGGCAGGAAAGGTAACCCCAACATGTCAAATAAAAACTGGAGGTATGACTGACGCACCGAAACCAGATAAGATGTCTTCTTTCCTATATGTCCGTTCGATGCTAACGAGACTTCCGAGGCTCCTAAAGTTGCTTTTAATGAATTGCGTTCCATATCTCCGTCCCGAAGCTTAAAGTCGAGTACCGAACTCATGGCATTCCCTCTGTCGGTCGGAAAAGCTCCCGTATAGAAATTGACTTCACGAATCAAGTCTGCGTTGATGATGCCCACCGGACCTCCCGAGGCCCCTTGAGTGCTGAAATGATTAATATTGGGAATTTCTACTCCATCCAGATAGAAACGGTTTTCGGAAGGAGATCCTCCGCGTACGATCAGGTCATTTCGATATCCGGCAGGGGAGAAGGCAACGCCCGGATAAGATTGGACAATACGTGAGATATCCCGGTTGGCTCCGGGGCTTTTCTCGATTTCCTGCAATCCGATGATACGTAGCCCTACAGGACTCTCCGGGTCTCTTCGGAAAGGAGAAGCAGTAACCGTGACTCCTTCTAATTCGGTCAGGTTTTCTTCTGTTTCTATTTGGATGGTGAGATCTTTAGTAGAGACGATATATTCGGGGGTGAGTATGGTTTTGTATCCTACAGCAGACGTCTGCAGACGATAAGTGCCCGGAGGGACTTCTCCGATGTTGAAGTGCCCTTCGGCATCTGTCACTCCTCCGCGTCCCAGCCCTAAGACCAGTACATTGATAAATTCCAGCGGTTGACGACTGGCTTTGTCAATCACAGTTCCCTTTATTCGGTGTGTCGGTTGCGCACTGACTGTGGTGAGCAGGCCGAGTAACAACAGGAACAAAACATTTTTCTTCATTGGCCCGGTTCGATATACTTTGTGAATTCTGTGCAAAGTTATATAAAAATGGTTTCGTCTCTCGTTTTTATCTGCTATTTTTGTGGGAAAGTTTTAAATAGAAAAGATGAAAACCGTAAAACTGATTACTTGCGATGATGCCTTTCAAGCTCATATTATACAGGGAGCACTTGCTAATGAAGGTATTGATTCTCTATTACATAATGAAAATATGTCGACCTTGTTGCGGGGTTTTGTCCATGACATCTCAGGAGTGGATGTCTTGGTGGCAGATTGCGATTATGAAGCAGCCATGCAGTTGCTGAGGCAGAATCAGATGATACCCGAAGAACAGAAGTTTTGTCCTTTCTGCGGTTCGGACCGGATTAAGTTTGTTCTTAAAAAGGAGCATCGTGTGAGGGCTGTCAGCGCTGCCATTGTTTCTATGCTGGCTACTGTCCCGCCCGGAGGCAATCATTGGGAATATATCTGCGACCATTGCGGGAAAGCTTTCGAAAAGCCGGTTACGGAATTCAACCCTTCTGCTTTGGAAGAGAAAGATTGAAAAGACAAACTCTAAAAAACATAGATTAAAAATGAAAAGAAGAAATTTATTTTTGGCTTGTCTGCTTTTATTTGTATTGCCGCTTAGTGCCGCAAGGGTAGATACGCTGATGGTGAAGAGTCCCTCTATGAATAAGGAGGTGCAGGTGTTGGTAGTGACCCCTGATGTTGCTTTGGGAAAAAATGCAGCGGCTTGTCCGGTACTTTACTTGTTGCATGGGTATGGCGGTCATGCTAAGACCTGGATTCAGATAAAACCGAACTTGCCGGAAATAGCAGATGAAAAAGGGATCATTTTTGTGTGTCCCGACGGCAAAGACAGTTGGTACTGGGACAGCCCCAAGAATCCGGCGTACCGATATGAAACGTTTGTTTCTTCAGAGTTAGTGAACTACATTGACCGTAATTATAAAACGATTGCTGATCGGAAGGGACGTGCCATTACCGGTCTCAGCATGGGAGGACATGGGGCAATGTGGTTAGGTATTCGCCATAAAGACGTGTTTGGAGCGGCAGGAAGCACCAGCGGAGGTGTCGATATCCGTCCTTTCCCCAAAAACTGGAGCATGAACAAGCAGTTGGGTGAACTGGCCTCAAATAAAAGAATATGGGATGAACATACGGTAGTCAATCAACTCGACAAGATTCAGAATGGTGATCTTGCTTTAATTATAGATTGCGGTGAGGATGATTTTTTTCTGAATGTGAATAAAGACTTTCACGATCGGTTGTTGGGCCGTAAGATAGATCATGATTTTATTACCCGTCCCGGTGAACACAATGGAAAATACTGGAATAATTCCATTGATTATCAGATCCTTTTCTTCAGAAAGTTCTTTGCCGGAGAGTAAAGAGCGAGTGATAAGGAGCATCATGGGATTATACGTCCCGTTCCTCCCTCGGCGTATGGCATCCGGAGAGGTGCCGGTGAGTCCGGGGAGGAATTGTTTGTAAGGAAAATGCCAATATATGTAATGCCCCATAACAATATATGTAATCGAAATAACATATATTGTTATGGGGCATTACATTACTACTTCGTGGAGGCAGGATTGAAGTCATTCCCCTTATTCGATGGTGATGCCGATGGTTCTCGTGTCTGTTTTTGTTTCATCGTATGCATCACCGTTTATGTCGATCACAGTACCTGTAGAAGTGGTCTTAGCGATGATTCCGGTTGGCTTTTCGTTTTCATCCAGTTCATAAGTGTATTTTGTATACTCCTCTTTGTTTTCTTCCGGAGTGTTGCCGATAATCAGGTGTTTGGACTGACGGCCCAACAGTCCGGCATAAATAGCGTCGTTGTGGAAATACAGGGGGTAAGTTTCGCAAACTTGCAGGCAAGGGAGCTGATACAGGTTCTCCGTATTTCCCGCCTGATAATTGGTTTGCAAGCCATTGGCAATGATATGGCTTAAATTCCCGTTGTCGTCGTATGCCAACTCTACGGAAGAATAAGGCGTACTGTTTATTTCTTCATCGATCCGGGTAAGATATTCACCGGAATAGGTGAAGGTGTACTTTCTGACCTGGTCGGACAATTTGTAAGTACATTCGGTGGCATATCCCGCACTTCCTAAGATATAAATGGCGGTATTTCCGTTTTCATCTGCCAATGTCACTTCGTTACCGGAGTAGGAGAGAGTCGTTTCGTGGGTCAGGCTCTGCCCGTAGAACTCCTGTAATGTGGTATGGGTTGTTAGTTTATTGTTATCGTATACATAAGTATCGGTGCGTAATACGTCGCCTCCGTCACTGTGCAGATTCTCTTTCAGGATCATCAGGCTGAAATCGGGGGCCGGAGGAAATTCCCGTTCTTCCTTATCATCGGTACATGCCGAGGTAGCCATGACAGAAAATGATAAAAAGAAACAGTATAGAAGTTTATTCATATCAATAATGTTTTATTTGCCTGCAAATGTAGTTAATAACCTGCTCTATCTACCACGATTGTGGTATAAAAATGCCTTCAATGTGCGATTTCTTCCCATACCGGATTCCTCTATCTTTGCCACATATAAAGATTGGACACTGACAATGAACTCTAAATATAGATAGCAAATGGAAACGAAAAAATTACATTTTGAGACTTTACAACTCCATGTTGGACAGGAGACTCCCGACCCGGCAACCGATGCGCGTGCCGTACCTATTTATCAGACAACTTCCTATGTGTTCCGGGATTCGGCCCATGCCGCCGCACGATTTGGATTGCAAGACCCTGGGAATATTTATGGACGACTGACCAATTCCACTCAGGGAGTATTGGAGGAACGCATCGCAGCACTTGAAGGGGGAGTAGGTGGTCTTGCCGTGGCTTCCGGAGCTGCTGCCGTGACCTATGCTATTGAGAATATCACCTGTTCCGGTGATCATATTGTGGCTGCCAAGACCATTTATGGGGGCACATATAACTTGCTGGCGCATACTCTGCCTGCTTATGGAGTAACGACCACTTTTGTAGATCCGTCCGATCTTTTTAATTTCGAACGGGCGATTCGTGAAAATACAAAGGCGATATTCATTGAAACTCTGGGAAACCCCAATTCCAATATTATCGATATGGATGCCGTAGCTGCCATTGCCCATAAATATCGGATTCCGCTGATTGTGGATAATACTTTCGGTACGCCTTACCTTATCCGTCCCATTGAGCACGGGGCAGACATTGTGGTACATTCTGCCACAAAATTCATTGGCGGACACGGCAGTTCGTTGGGAGGAGTTATTGTCGATTCCGGTAAATTTGACTGGGTTGCTTCCGGTAAATTCCCGCAACTGACCGAGCCGGATGCAAGTTATCATGGGGTACGGTTTGTCGATGCTGCCGGGGCTGCTGCCTACATTGTCCGTATACGTGCCGTGTTGCTGCGCGATACGGGTGCTGCCATCAGCCCGTTCAATGCTTTTATCTTGCTGCAAGGGTTGGAGACTTTGTCTTTGCGTGTAGAACGGCATGTGGCCAATGCTTTGAAGGTTATTGATTTTCTGGTGAACCATCCGAAGGTAGCGGCTGTTAATCATCCATCATTGCCCGGTCATCCGGATCATGCCATCTATCAACGTTATTTTCCTGGCGGGGCAGGTTCTATCTTCACTTTCGAGGTAAAGGGAGGAACGGAGGAAGCGCAGAAGTTTATCGATAGTCTGCAGATATTCTCTTTGCTGGCCAATGTGGCCGATGTGAAGTCGCTGGTGATTCATCCGGCCACTACCACACACTCGCAGTTGAATGCGCAGGAGCTGGAGGAACAGGGGATTAAACCCGGAACGGTCAGACTTTCGATAGGTACGGAGCATATTGAGGACATTATTGATGACTTACGTCAGGCATTAGAGAAAATTTAAAAAAATGGATATAGCAGCATTATTATCGGGAGGAGTGGACAGTTCGGTTGTTGTACATCTGCTTTGTGAGCAGGGCTACAAGCCTACACTGTTTTACATCAAAATAGGTATGGATGGGGCGGAATACATGGACTGTTCTGCCGAAGAGGATATAGAACTGTCTACTGCCATAGCCCGACGCTACGGTTTGGCACTGGAGGTTGTCGATTTACATCGGGAATACTGGGATAATGTGGCTGCTTATGCCATAGAAAAGATACGGAAGGGGCAGACTCCGAATCCGGATGTGATGTGTAACAAGCTGATTAAGTTTGGCTGTTTCGAGCAGCAGGTCGGAAAAGATTTCGATCTTACGGCAACCGGACATTATGCTACGACCTTGCAACTAGGCGGGAAAACCTGGCTGGGTACAGCCAAGGACCCGATAAAAGATCAGACTGATTTCCTGGCCCAGATTGACTATTTGCAGGTTTCGAAATTGTTGTTTCCGATAGGTGGGCTGATGAAGCATGAAGTGCGTGAGATAGCGTTGCAGGCCGGATTGCCCAGTGCCCGTCGGAAGGATAGTCAGGGAATTTGCTTTTTGGGCAAGATAAATTATAACGATTTTGTCCGTCGCTTTCTGGGAGAAAAAGAGGGGGCGGTGATCGAATTTGAAACAGGTAAGAAGATTGGTACTCATCGCGGCTATTGGTTTCATACCATTGGCCAGCGAAAAGGATTGGGATTGGGAGGAGGACCCTGGTTCGTTGTGAAAAAGGATATTCAGGATAACATTATTTACGTCTCCCACGGTTATGATGCCGAGCGGCAGTATGGTTATGAATTCAGGATGAAAGACTTCAATTTTATTACAGATAACCCGTGGGAAGGCTCGACAGGCGAGGAGGAAGTAACATTTAAGATCCGGCATACACCTGAGTTTATCAAAGGCCGTTTGCTACATGACGAAGAGGGATACCGGATTATTTCTTCCGAAAAATTACAGGGAATTGCACCGGGACAGTTTGGCGTGATTTATGACGCCGAATCCCGGGTTTGTTTCGGGAGTGGAGAAATAGGATAAGAATATAACGAAAGCTCCTTCAGATGACACCGGTTTATACAGAGATGCGGCTTAATAATCGGTCGCTGCTCGAGGTCTGTATGAATCGGTGTATTTGGGTTGATTTCCGGTACGCTCTTCTGCTTTAGATATAATATTCCGCCAGATCCACAATGCCTGCCCGCATGGCATATTTGGTAGCCTCGTGCACATTGTTCACTCCCAGTTTGCGGAATATATTTTTTCGGTGACTGTTGATGGTATGAAAACTCAGATGCTTCTCTGCCGCTATCTCTTTGGTCGTTTTGCCGGAAGCTATTTCTTTTAAGATTATTTTTTCCGTCGGTGTGAGCAGACGGTCTTCCTGCGGTACGAAAGTGTGCACGGCTGAAGCAGTGTTTACATTTCCACTTCCCGATAATAACAGATTGCTTACATGATTGCAGATAAAGCGCTCTTTTCGTGATGCGCATTGCAGGGCCGACATTATCTCTTCCTTGGAGTTGTCTTTCAGCACGACTCCGAAAGCATTGCTGCTGAACAATACCTGCCTCAGAAATCCGATGCTCAATTCATCCGAAAACAATAACCAGTCTGATTCTTTGAATCGCTCCTGAAGGATGATCAATTCATCTGCACCGGAAAAATCAAATAGTGTATAGTCTAAAATAACCACCGCTTGCGGATGAATGCGCAACAACTGGACCAACTCCATCTTATTGTCGGCTTCCAGCAACAAGCTTACCTCTTTTTGCTTGCTTAACAGAAACATCATTCCTGCTTTCGTGATGTCCTGATTATCTGCGATGATATATTCTCTCATAATCTATCCATAAAAAAACTCCGTTGCAAATGTACACTTTTTGTGCGATTTGCAGCGGAGTTATGTGAATTAGTTACGAGCTTAAATAGAGTCTCGTCACTCTTATTACCATGAACGGCCTTTAAATACATCCGACTGGTTCAGCGGAACAAGGTTGCCGCTCAACGTTAATGTATTGGAGTTGAAGTTCGGATTAATGGTCACAGTGGCGTTGTTGCCTCCGTTTGTCAATGTGATAAAGACTTGTGCCGAGATACCGATACCTTGTACGCTGAAGTTGCAGTTCACATTGCCTCGTTTGTCGGTAGTCACTTTTACATCCGAAGTGGTTCCGTCCACTGTTACACCGCCAATTCCGTTAGGGCCGGGATACGGAGTATTGAACGCTACCTGTACGGTTGCTCTCTGTCCGTTCAACATTACAAAGTTAGTGTTGGACGATACGAAAGCTGTCTGGCCGCGTTTGAAGATTACCTGATCGGCTTCCAGTACAAACTGTTTGTCTTTGATAGCCTGTACGGCTTGCTGATAGGCCACTTGGTCGGCAGCTTGTTCCTCAGCTTTCAGTCTGGCTCTTTCTGCGTCTCTTTGTGCTTTACGGTCAGCGCGGCGTATGTCTCTCTGTGACTCTTGTGCATACATTAAAGTCGATGCACTTACTAATACTAATGCTACTAATGCAATAAACTTTTTCATAACTTTTTTTTGTTTAGGTTTAAAACTGTTGTTCGTTTATTCCAAGAACAACTCCCTTTTCAGATTGTTCACTTGCGTCTCACAATTTTATATCCGATGGCAGCAATCGTAATGCTCATTAACGGACTGATAATGTTGAAGAAGCAATAGGGAAGATAAACCAGTGTAGGAACACTCAGTATCGTGGCTTGCGTCATTCCGCAGGTGTTCCATGGTATTAATACGGAGGTCACTGTAACAGAATCTTCCGTGGTTCGACTGAGCAAACAGCTTTCATAACCTTTCTTTTCATAAATATCCCGGAACATGTTTCCGGTCAGGATAATGCTAATATACTGATCGGCTGTGGCGAGGTTCAGGAAAATACCGGAGCAAACCGTAGAGGCCACCATGCTGACTGTATTTTTCATGAAGCGGACAAATACGGAAGTGATACTTCCTAACATGCCGCCGGCAGTCATAGCCCCGCCGAAACACATCGCACAGATAATAAGCCATACCGTATTCATCATGCCTGCCATACCCCGGGTAGCCACCAGTTCGGTGAGTGCTTCATTGCTTGTCTGTAGACTGGTCCCTCCATAAAGAGTCATCATCAGTCCTTTGAAGATGGACTGTGTGCCTTCGGAATTTTGCAAACCGGATATTTCCTGTAACAGGTCGGGTTGGAAGAATACGGCGAATGCCCCTGCCAATGCCGCCGACAGAAATAAGGTGATGACGGAAGGTACCCGCCGAGCAATCAGTACACCTGTAACTACCGGTACAATCAGCAGCCATGGTGTAATGTGGAACTTTCCTGCCAGTGCGGCCGAGAATTCGGCTATATGTTCTGTGCTTCCGGCATTGTGTGACAATCCGGCTACTGTAAAGATAACCAAGGTAATGATTAGTGAAGGTACGGTAGTTATCAGCATATAGCGGATATGTCTGAAGAGGGGAGTATCGGTAACTGAGGCTGCTAATATTGTCGTATCCGATAATGGAGAGATTTTATCTCCGAAGTATGCGCCCGAAATAATGGCCCCGGCTATCCAGCCTTCTTCGAATCCCTGTGCTTTGCCAATGCCCATTAAAGCGATTCCGATGGTAGCAATCGTAGTCCAGGAGCTTCCGGTCATAACCGATACCAAGGCACAGATAATGCAGGTAGAGGTCAGGAAAAAACTGGGATGTATGATTTGCACTCCGTAATAAATCAATGTGGGGACCACACCGCTTATCATCCATGCACCGCTCAATGCGCCGATAATCAGCAGAATGATTAGGGCGGTAGATACGCCTGTAATGTTGTTTGTGATAGCCAGTTCAAAGTCTTTCCAGCCTATTTTGTAGAATCCCATACCGATCAGTATGCAAACGGCTGTTGTAGTCAGCAGGGACACTTGGCTACCTCCGCTGAGTGCATCGCTGCCAAAGGTACGTATGGTGGCAAACAGCATGATAACCAATACGACCAGAGGGATCAGAGAGACAAGAGGTGAGGGGGCTTTTTTCATGATTCTTCTTTTCCTTTTTTATGTTTAAGCGTCTATTCCTGTAAATGTTTTCAGTGCATAGCCTATCAGAAAGCTAATGCCGGCTACGCTGAAACTAAGTACTGCCATCTCGGTGAATCTTTTGCGGAAACTTTCTCCGCGTGCTACCGAATAGTAATAATTAAATAATGCAATGATTACCAAAGCCATGGCCAGCATTACTCCCAAAGCTATCAGTACGTTTTCGATCAATATGAAGGGAGCAACCAGCGCCACTACCGTGATGATATAAGCAATACCCGTATAGATGGCGGCCTTTATGGGATGTTTCGTTTCTCCTCCTTCCGATTTGGTCGAGAGATATTCGGAAGAAGCCATTGATAAAGCTGCGGCAATCCCCGTGATGCTTCCCGTCAGGGCTATCAGCCTGGAGTCACTCAAGGCCAGAGTGAATCCCGCCAATGCCCCGGTAAATTCCACCAAGGCATCATTCAGACCGAGCACTACCGAACCCATATATTCAAGTCGTTCTTCGTTGATTAGCCCGATTAATTTCTGTTCATGAACTTCTTCTTCATTGGCCAATTGCCGGAGGTCCGGATAATCTGTATATTTGGCATAATCATGATGTGCATTCTCTTCACTTGACTCCATCAGTTTAATGGCAAATGTAATACCCAGGATTCTTGCCAGCCAGTAATATTTGGCTATACGCAACTTGTCTGGTGCAACGTCGGTTTCCGTATATTTCTTCAGTGTGGCATAGTGCGCTTTTTCTTCTGCTGAGATCAGACGTAATACTTTGCGGTTCGATTCGTCTTTTTCAATAGAGGCCAGTCGTTCGTATACGATACTTTCGGTTTTCTCATTTCGTTGGAAACGGATAAACTCTTCCTTCACTTCTTTCTTCAAGTCCATCTTCATCACTTTTAATTTTGCAAAGATACAATAAATGGTGCAAATGTCATTTATTTCATGAAGTTGAGTCGGGATATTTAAAAGTTCTTTAGCCACATTAAGAATAGGCAATGCTCCTTTTTTCTGAGAGTCTGTTGATTTCAGCCGTTCAGAAATACGTGGTAATTGGCGGTATGGACTTTAATAACTGTCCGGAAATACTAACTGATATTTGAGCTTTCTTTATAGGGAGGGTAGTTTATGGGGCATTAGGTCTTTTATTCCCTTCGGCTTTCCCTGCTGTTCTGGGGGCGACCTCTGTGAAAAACGAGCGGAGAGAGCTCTTGCATGGGTACTAAGTATGTGGTCTTCTGCGCCACCAGTAGCGTATAAATAATGTGCCTGTGAACATAAGTGCCAGTGAGAGTCCGGTGTAAAATACCGAAATGAAAGTGTCGGGCAACAGGTGTAATGTCCGGATGGTGATTCCCATTGCTATCATGAAACACATGACGATCCATCCCTTTGCATCGAAGAAAGAAAAGGGGCAATTTTTCTCTTTTTTCTTTTGCTCAATCCGGCGAGTGTGTTTGTAGTAGAGCTTTCGGAAGACAAGGACAAAAAAGAGCAGGAAAACAACTGTGGCTTCGCCTACCTTAAAAAGCCAATATTGTGAGTCATTAAGCCAGGTGACAATACCAATCCGGAGAATATTGGCTCCCGCCACTATCCAGACGATGCCGGCTGTGATTAATAACACTTGTCTGTTTACTCCGTACTTCATGATTTATATAACAACTTTTGTTACTATTCGGATTATCGTTTTGAAAAAAAAGTAATCAGCAGTGAGCCGGTAGTCAAGGCTACTCCTGTGCCTATGACTCCATGCCAACCGAATGCCTGCCAGAAAGTTCCTGCCAGAAATGTCCCGGTGGAGGCTCCTATGAAGTAAGTTGTCATAAAAATAGTATTAATGCGGTTCGAAGCACTCGGACAGAGTTCGAAGATACGGGTCTGATTGCTCAATTGGATACATTGCATGCCGATATCGATGATGATGATACCGGCAACGATTCCCCAATAGGAGTTCTCTCCGATAAAGAGAAGCAACCAAGCTGATAAGATCAGTCCGCATCCGATGAAATTGAATCGTCTGACTCCCACTTTCCGTACATACTTACCTACAAGAGAGGCTGATAAGGCGCCGGCAATGCCGCACAATCCTAACATACCGATGATGTGGCTGTCAGCGTAGAAGGGGGCACTTCCCATTTTAAAAGCCAGACATGACCACATGGCCAGAAATGAACCGAAAGCAAGTGCGGCGCGGACTGAAAAGATGCGGAGCTCGGGATACTGCTTCAGCAGTGAAAGCAAAGACTTCATTAAGTCGCTGTATTTGCCCTGAAAGTTCGGGCGTATGTCCGGTAATACCCGCATGACTACCATACCACATATCAACATCATGCCGGCAGCGATGTAATACATCTCACGCCAACCAAACAGTTCTCCTATAAACCCGCTGACTACACGTGAGGCCAAAATGCCGGTCAGTAGTCCCGATACGACGATTCCTACATTTCTCCCTTTGTTTTCCGGACGTGAGAACTGGGAAGCTATCGGGATGAATATTTGTGGCATCACCGAACAGATGCCGGTGAGGAGCGAGGCACACAGGATGACGTGGATGTTGGGGGCCATCGCGATCACCAGCAACGAAACGATTAATATGGAGAAGCTGGTGAGAATGATCCGCTTTCGCTGATATAAATCGCCTAAGGGGACGATAAACAATAGTCCGAGGGCATATCCGATCTGCGTTACCATGGCAATCAGGTTTGTTTCGAACTCCGAAACACCCAATTCATGGCGGATCATATTCAGTAAAGGCTGGTTATAGTACAGATTGGCTACCGATATACCTGCAACAATAGCAAGTGTCCAAAGAATCGAAGCCGGTAGTCCGCCGTTTTCTTTCAAAATCTGTTTCATGGCACAAAGTTATCATTTTAGAGGCTATTCCACAAAGAACGTTGTCGAAATTGTATTTCCCTCGTCATCCACTGCCGTCAGGGAGTGTTTGCCGGGGGACGGACGGAGAGAAAGTTTGTGGAAGTCCTGCGTTTGCGTCAGGTATGTCTCGTCCAGATGCCAGTAGATGGTTGTATTCGGATGACTGTGAACCAGTTCGACAGTCAACTGCCCTTTGCTGCCATCCATCTGTTTGGGCAGATGGATACGGGCTCCCATTGGCGGATAAATAAATTGCATCGGTTGGAATCGGTCTTCTCCACATCCTGATTTAAAGGGAGGGAGAGGACGATATTCCGGGTGATGTTGCTTATAATACCATTCCCATACGGGAGGAAGGGTAAACCAGTTACGGCGGACAACCGGTTCGCTATTGGCACAATTCTCGTATATTCGGAACCGTTCATTTGCCGATAAGGTGACCGGGTGATGATAAGGGCAAGCTTCTGTTTTGAGACCTGCCGGAAGGATCAGCAAAGTATCTGTTTCTTCACAGAATCGTCCTTTCAGATGGCCGGACTGCCGACAAATTTCTGCTTCAACCAGTTCGCCCTGAGGACGTTCGAACCAGGGAGAAGAAGGGAGCAGGTTGAATACATCGAACAGGACAGGGCCTGCCGTACGGGCACCAACCAACCCGGGTTTTCCCTCACCCGTAGCATTCCCTACCCATACACCCACTGCATATTTAGGAGTTACACCCACTGCCCAGGCATCCCGGAAACCATAACTGGTACCGGTTTTCCAGGCAATGGTTTGCATGGAAGGAATGGTACGCCAGTCTATTTCTTCCGGTCGGTTCACTTCTTTTATTGCATCAAAAGTCTGCCAGACGGCTCCGGATTGAAACGATGGGCGATGAACGGAGATGGAATCCGACAGGAGGAGTGTACACGGGAATTGAGGTAACCGGTTGAGGCTGCGTCCCATGTTGGCATAGGCCGAAGTGATATCCCATAACGTGGCTTCTGCACCTCCCAGAATCAGAGAAAGTCCGTAATGGCTTGAGGGACGGTTCAGGGTAGTCAGTCCGATTTGTTTCAGGAAACTGTGGAACTTAGGTACCCCGTAACGTTGCAGCATTGTTACCGAAGGTATGTTAAGAGAGCGTGCAATGGCTTCCGAGGCCGGTACGGCTCCTTCAAATTGCAGATTAAAATTTTGTGGAGTGAACCCATTGATGTTGACGGGAATGTCCGGCAACAAAGTATTTGGGAGAATTTCTCCTTCTTGTAGCATGGCATAATAAAGAAAAGGCTTGAGAATACTGCCGGTGCTCCGTGGCGACCGGATGACATCTACTTGGTTGCCGCTCTGCTCTTTGTCGAAATGTACATTGCCACAATAGGCTATCGCCTGATTCGTCCGGATGTCAATCACAAGAATCGCCAGATTACGGATGTCACTCCGTTTGAATTCACTGTTCCATCGTTCTACCAAACTTTCAATTTGAGTCTGTATACCTCTGTCGATGGTCGATACGGAGTATTTTCCATTTCGGGTTTGATAGAAATAGTCTGTCAGGTGAGGCGCTATGTGTGGAAGAGGTAAAGGTTCCTGCGGGAGTGGTTCACTGATGGCCAGTTCATATGTCGAAGTATCCAGAATTCCTTTTTTATGCAGGTGTGTCAATAGTCGGTTCCGTTTATCGAGGAGTGCTTGCCGACTTTTCGAAAGATGGATCATGGCAGGTGAGTTGGGGAGTACAGCCAACATGGCCGATTCTGCCCATGATAGTTCTTCAGCCGAATGTCCGAAGTATCGCCAGGCGGCCGCATCCAGTCCTACTACGTTTCCTCCGAAGGGGGCATGTGAAATGTAAAGTGACAGTATCTCTTTCTTAGATTTACGAAATTCCAAACGGGTGGCCCATACCATTTCAATCAGCTTTTCCTTGAATGTACGCGGCTTGTTCCGAGCCAACCGAATGGTCTGCATGGTAAGGGTACTTCCTCCGCTGACGATACGTTTGTGCTTGAGGTTTTGAACTACGGCTCTGCCTATTGCCAAAGGATTGACTCCCCAATGATGGTAGAACTGGCGATCCTCGAATTCAATCAGGCAAGTGGCAACTTTCTCGGGAATATTGTCGCGCGGGGGAAAACGCCATTGTCCATCCGTGGCGATACGGGCACCGAGAAGTTCACCGTTCCGGTCTGTTACGACGGTAGAGTAAGGGGAGGTGAATAATTGGCTGGGAAGGCAAAATATATACAGGACAAGAAGGAGGAAAAGGGCAGGTTTCCACCAACTTTTGATACTTATCTTCCACCCCCTCCCTTGAAAGGAGGGGGGAAGATTGTGTGGCTTAAGAATCTGATTCATCAGTTTTCTTATTCGATGCTTTGTCTGACAACTTTAGTTCTGCCTGCCTGTGTCCTTGCCTGTACATTGGCATCATACATCGCTTCACACTGGATGGCCGGCATGACAAAGTCACCGGAATACGTTGCCTGCAACCGGACGGTAAATGTTTTGGCTTGTCCCTGTTGCAAATTAAAGTAAGTCAGTATCCGGTCATCGCGGATATCCTGATAGCTATAAGGAGCAGAAGTGCTAATCTGTCCTGTCATTCGTTCATTGAAAATCTCCCATCCGGCAGGGATGATGTGTGTTAATGCCAGATTTGTATAATCGGTTGTACCGCTGATATTGGCAACAGTTACCACTGCCATAAAATCTGTTCCTTGATGCAGAGAATGCGTATCTATCGGTGAACCGTTATTATCAACGTACTTTACACTTATCCGCAGGTTATTGGCTATCGGAGGCAGTGTGTCGTTCAGTAATTGGGTCCGTGTGATCAGGTCTGCATTCAAAGCTCCTTTTCCATTGTTTTTCAGAATTACTTTTCCTTCACGTGATGAAGTGGAAATAGGTGTCTCGTATACTGCTTTTGCTGATTTTACTGCCGGTTGCTGTTTTCCGTTCAGTGTCCAACTGAAATCCAATGTGCCGGACAACTTTTCTGCCAGACGTCCCATTGCCATCAGTGAGAAAGCAGTGGACTGTGTACTGAACCACGTCTCTCTTGTCAGATTATGTGAAACGATTTTAGCTTGTTCCATGGCTTCGCGCTGACGATTCATTAGCAATAGCGTTTCAAGTATCATTGCTTCGTCCCGGTCGGATGAACCATATACATAATTATTCGATGAATAGGGTTCTACAGTCGTTTTTGCACTGAATACCAGTTCGCCGGCTGCTTTTTCTTTACCGTTGAGTGCATAAGCGGCTGCCAAACGCCATTTGGCTTGTTGCGAAAGTGTAGGCAGTTCTTTCATGCGGTTCATTGCTCCATGTTCTGGTGCTCCGGCCATGGCCAATGTATAGAGGCGGAAGGCCTGCTGGAAATCTGCCTGCCAATACCACCAGCTCTGTTCTTGGGCAACGGGTTGCCAGTTTTGGGCTGCTGCCCGTTGGAAACGTTTCCATTTGTTCAGTACATTACTGTTTACTGCATAACCCTTTTCTTGTGCCAGTATCAGGAACATACCGGCATAGGAGGTGATCCACTCGTCTGCCGAGGCATTTCCGGGCCAATAAACGAAACCTCCGTTCGGTAGCTGGCGTCCGTATAGCTGACGGATAGCTTCCTGTACATTGACTTTTATCTTTTCCGATTCTTCGTTGTCTACTGTTTTGAACTGGCTGATAAATAGCAAAGGAAGAGCTTTAGAGGTTAATTGTTCCGTACAGTTGTGCTGATAATTGTAGAGAAAGTCAAAACGGCGGCTGATGTCGACAGACGGAATACGTGAGACTTCGAGCTGTATACTGTTTCCTTCCGAGCCACTGCTTAACTGATAATTGAGTTCTTCGCTCTTTCCGGTTTCCACCCATTGGCTTTCACGCAGGGTGACCACCGGATTCGGATTACGAACCTCTATCTCAATGGTCTCTTTGGTGTTTTGTCCGTTTCCGTTGGCAGTAAGATGAATGGTGGCTTTTCCGGTTTTCATACCTGTCTTTAACTTGAAAAAGATCAGGCGGTCACCCGTTTGAGTGAAGGTAAGCGTTTGTTGCTTGTTATCTGTCACTTGTATTCCTGCACCGGAAGCTTGTATGGATATGTTGACGTTCTTTACATTGTTTTCCAATGCAAATACGTTGACTGGTACTTCAATCTCTTCATTGGTGCTCAAAACTCGTGGCAATGTTGAAAGAATCATCAAAGGGGTACGTACCGGAACTGTCTTTTCGGCATTTCCGTATGCTCCGTCCTGACCTGCTACTATCATAGCACGGACAGAACCTACATACATGGGTAAAGTGATTTGGTGCGTACGGCTTTTCCCCTTACCGATACTGAAAGGACCGATAAATTTCACAACAGGTTTGAAGCGGTTCGCTTTTGGGTCCGATGGCTTCAGCGTCTCGTCACCACCTGTGCTGAACATTGATCCATAGCTTCCTGCCGTGGCTCCTAATACATCGTCGTACATATCCCACGTACGGATTCCCAATGCTTCGCGGGCATAAAAATTATTCCAGGGATCCGGTGTCTTGAAATTGGTCAAGTCTAATAGACCGTCATCTACAATGGCAAGTGTATATGTCATCGGCCTGCCATGTTTCTCGTTTATAGTCAGGTTGAATGCCTGTTCGGGACGAAGTACTTCCGGCATCTTGATTTGCGGTTCAAGAACGGTTTGCTTGTCGGTCACGAATACCGGCATAATGCCGTACATCCGGATAGGAAGATCGTTCACCGTCTGTGCATGGGGCTGTAGCAAGCTGATATGGAGATAAACATTCGGAGCCATTTCAGGGGTTACCTTAAATTGATACTTAGTGTCTTCTTTCCCTGATACCTCGATCCATTCCCGTTGAATTACAGACGAACCGTTTTCGAGCGTAACCAGGGCCCTTCCACCGGCAGATGCCGGTAATATGGCTGTTACGGTTTCTCCCGGTTCGTAAGAGTCTTTGTCAATGGAAAAAGATAACATTTTGATGCCACTCGGGTCACTCTTATTAGAACGCCCTCGCCAGTCAGGCCAGTCCACGTAGATGGTACCTCCTGTAGCATGTCCGCTTTCACGGTCTTTGACGTAAACCAAATAGCGTCCCCAATCCGGATAATTCACTTTGAAACTGAATTGTCCTTTGCCGCCTGTTGTGTTGAGTCTTCCCGTAGCTACGGGGGTGATGGAACTGCTGTTGATGTATGTTTCGAATGATTCGTTGTCGTTTTCCCACCACCAACTCCAACTGATGCGGTATATTTTGTATTCCAGACCGGAACGATTTACCGGCTTTCCGTCGGAGTTGACCGTTACGATATCAAAAATATGCTCTTTGTCTGTTTCGATATATCTGCCTTGTGGCTGGTTCAGATTGATACCCACGTATGACGGGAAAGGAGAGTAGGGAACTGACAGAGTCTGGATACTGGCATCTCCGCCCGGTTCGAATACCTGAGTCGTGATATTGGCACGAAGCATTCCCGGAGCATTCTCAGAGGTCGGAAGTTTCAGCATGAACCCGGTATTACCATTTTCATCCAGGGTACCGTTGAAAATATCGGTTCTTATTGATGTGAATTCTGTTGCCGGATTATTAAAGATGTATGTCTCGTAGTTCTTGAATTGTGTATTGACTTTCGACAGAGACATTTCGACTTTTGCTTTCAGACGCGATGCCGTTGCTCCGGTCAGCCAAGCTGATGAAAGATGTGTTTGTACTTCTTTATCCGCAGCTTTCAGAATCTCTCCGGGCAGTTTCAGGTTTATTTTCAGACGGTTCGGCTTTATGGTCTCCACACGGAGTGATTTGTGGAAAGCGGTACCTCCTACTTTTACATAGGCGTTCCATAATCCGGTGGGATCTTCCGGTTGTGTCGGGACCTTGAATGCATAGAAACCATTCAGCCCATTGGTTGAAATTTGTTTGCTGTAAAATTGTCCTCTTGGATTGTAAAGCTCCAAAGTTACGGGATGTTTATCCGGAATACGTTTGTTACGGTCCTCCAGAACAAACGAGATATGCAAGGTGTCTCCTGGTCGCCATACACCTCTTTCACCGTATACAAATCCTTTCAAGCCTTTTTGGATGTCTTTGCCGCCTACATCAAAACGACTGGTAGACTGCTCTTCTCCATCGGCTACTTTTACATAAGCTTTCTGTTTTTCCGATTCTGCCACTACAATAAAAGGTGTTCCTTTCGTTTCTATTATTGCAAAACCTTCCGCATCTGTCAATGCTTCTCCGATAGGCTGTAACTGGAAGTTGTAGACAATGACTTTAGCTTTTTCTACCGGTTTGGTGTCCAGAATATTGCTTACGGCTATCCAAAGTTTGTTCATCGAATTACGTTTTACGATCATACCTATGTTGGAAGCCAGTACGTTACAAGCTGCTATCCGGTCGGACGTCATATAATAGGACGGATGGCAGGGATTATCCCGTTCATCCCATCGATATTGGCTCCAGTCGGCATTTTCATTCCCGCTGAAGTAATAATATGTTTCCGGTTTGTCCCAGACGGCTTCATCTTCTTCCGAAAGGATATCAGATTTGACCTTGGTCAGAGATTCGGTTTCTTCGGAAAATTGCATTTTCGGATTCTCACCACTGCCGCAAGGATAAGCCGAATATTCCTGCTTGAAGGATAGGATAACGCGATAAATAGCACCCGGTTCCTGATGAATCAGGCCTGCCAGGTCGATGGAATAGTTTTCCCATTTATGGATATCTTTTGAAGGATCTTTACCCAAAAACAGTGTCTTTTTATAAACCAGTCTTCCCGATCGTCTTAGTTCGTTGGCCGAGGACAGTGAGTTATTTTGCATAAACATTAGCACATTGTTCTCAAAAATGCGGATAACCCGTAGGTCTACAGCATACAGACTGACAGCCCGGAAAGGAATTACAAGATTTTTTGAATCGGGAATGATGGCACCTGCAGAAGATATTTCGACTTGAGGTTTCAGGTTCAGTTCGCCGAAAGAGATAGAATGGGAACCGCCCAATGCTTTGCCTTGATTGTTTTTCACTCCTTCATGTATTTTCAGGGTCAGTTTACTGAGTTGACCGGCTTCAAAATAAACATTTACCTTATTATCCGTAATCTGGAAAATATAGGATGGAATCTCGGGTATTTCGATTAGACCTTTTAAATCCTGAGTGTCAGAAACCGGATCAGAGAAGACGATTTGTATCCCGTTCTCAGGCTGACTGATACGTTCGGCGGAAAGGAAACGGAAGCTGTCTTTGGCAGGAATCGTAATGGACTCACTTTGTTTCCTGTCCATTCCGACAGGTTTCCCGTCTGCTGTAATTTTAAGATCGTAATCCTGTTCTTTTCTTTGGATATTACTGATAATGAAACTATATTCTAATGGATTAGATGTGGATCCTATGGTGATTGTAGAGGTACCGTTAGTGGAAAGTATTTTTTCAACTTGTTCTTTAGTCATTTTATCACTAAAACGGATTTCTCCCTTTACGGTTACCTTATCGGGTGAAGAAGAGGCTATTTCCAATGGAGCGGTATGCAGTGTGAAATTACTTTCCTGTACCCGGAAAGAGAAATCGAAAACTTTCAATTTGTTATCCACTTCGACAAAATCGCCTAGTTGGAACGAGCCTTGATATAACTTGCCCGGCTTTAGTTCTCCTTCTTCCGGAAGAAATTCGATGGTGTTATTACTCACCCAATAAGCTTTGCCTTTTAACGATGGAGTAAAACTGAACGGACAGTCTTTCAGTTCATTGTTAAGGTCTACCATTGGTTGATCTTGAGTCAGTTCGATTCGTATGGGAGAAGATTGAGAAATGACTCCACCTGTATAAGCATTGACATAAGGAGCATATTCCGATGACGGAATAATTTCTTTTGCGCTGCGTGTGCAAGCGAACAGTCCTGCGATAATTACTGTAAGAACACAGGAGAATAGAATTAAAAGATTCTTTTTTCCTTTCATAGCAAATAAGCGTTTAGTTTATTATTGTTTTGTCAACCAATGATTTATATTTCTTTACTCTGTACTGAATTTCACTCCAGGCTTTAACCATCTTCCATCTGTCAGTCAAATCGCAGATATTATTACATCTGTATCTCTATCGGAAGTTTACAGGCCAGATCAATCATATATTTTCAAGGTTTATATTCACAAAGATACAATTTATCCTATAAAGAGTTTACTATTTGCACCCTCAAATTTATGCTTCGTATCTTTAGGTTATTCCTCAATAAAATCTGAATGTTCGGAAACGATTCGGACTATTATTACCCGCTTTGTGTTCTCGTTTACCTTAAATCGGTTATCCGTACGTTCTCCTATCAGCCAGGCTATTTGTTCTCCAAAGCATAATACCCATTGCTTTTCTTTTTCACTCAAAGAGAATTTTTTATCCGTCAGGTAGTCACTGACATGTTTTTTACCGGTCATTCCGAAAGGTATAAAAACATCTCCTGGTTTCCACTTGCGTATCTCCCATGTTTTATTTATTTTGTCAGCATCGAAACAAGCCGTGTTTTTATCTTTTGGAATTATAAATTCAGAAGTATAATCGTACTCTTCCATAACTAACCGGAAAGGTGGCTGGGACTCTTCTGCAGTTGTATCTTCTTCGATTAATAACAGGTCACGGTCTTTTATGACTCTCCATCCTTTACCAAGGAAGACTTTTCCTGGTTGTCCGTCGAGCGTTTGCCTTATATTATCTATTTGGGTCGTGTTGAATCCTAGCGGGTGTAATACTTCGAATAAAATGGCTTCGGGTACCGGTTCTTGCAGCAAGGCTTCTATCCGGATGCCTTCGGGGGTCAATATACGTTTACGCGCCTCCCCTATACTTTGATTGTATAAAGTTGCTGCGTCATTCAGATAGTTGGTAGTGCGGATGATACTCTCTTTCACCGACGGATTGATCTCTTTCATCAGGGGCAATAAGTTTAAACGAATCTTATTCCGGGTATATTCATCCAAAAGATTGGTGCTGTCCGTTACGTAATCTTGGTCGATATATTGCAGATAGGTTATTATTTCTTCGCGACTCAGGCAAAGTAAAGGGCGAACAATGTTACCGTTTCGTGGACGAATTCCGAGTAATCCGTTGATACCCGTACCGCGAATCAGGTTCAACAATACGGTTTCTACACTGTCATCTTTATGATGCGCTGTTGCGATAACACTGGCTTCACGTTGTCTCCTAAGCGTTTCGAACCATTCATAACGTAATTCCCGGGCAGCCATCTCAATAGAAATATGTTTCTTTGCGGCGTATTGGGTTGTATCGAAATGTTCTATGTGTAAAAGAACCCCTGATTCATGGCATAATCGGCGCACAAAAGCTTCGTCTCTGTCCGATTCTTTATCCCGCAAATGGAAATTGCAGTGAGCAGCTTCGCAGGTATACCCCATTGATAGCAGGAGACGTAGCAATGCCACAGAGTCGGCCCCTCCGCTTAATGTCACCAATACCTTGTCATTCAGACAAAACAGCTTCTCTTTTTCGATGTATTGTGCTACTCTATTTTGTATCATATTGCAAAGATAATAGTTTTGCTAATAATGATAAGAAATCTTCCTTATTTAAAAACAATCTAAATAATTTGCATGCCCCAAAGTTATGAATTATCTTTGCGGAAAATTTTGAGGTACACACACTATGCGATTGTCCGAATTAAAAACAGGTGAGAAAGGAGTCATTGTAAAAGTTTTGGGACACGGTGGCTTCCGTAAACGAATTGTGGAGATGGGCTTTATCAAAGGTAAAACCGTAGAAGTATTGCTTAATGCTCCATTGAAAGACCCGATCAAATACAAAATAATGGGTTATGAAATCTCTCTGCGACGACAGGAGGCTGATATGATTGAGATTATCAGCGAGCAGGAGGCAAAGTCACAAACACAGGAGGCTGCTTATCATCAGGGGCTTACTGAAGATATCGATGTGAAGGAGGAAGACTTGAAACGGGTTGCTCTTGGAAAGCGACGCACGATTAATGTGGCGTTGGTCGGTAACCCGAATTGCGGTAAAACGTCTCTCTTCAATCTGGCTTCAGGTGCTCACGAACATGTGGGTAATTATAGTGGTGTGACGGTAGATGCTAAAGAAGGGTATTTTGATTTCCAGGGTTATCACTTCAAAATAGTTGATTTGCCGGGTACTTATTCTTTGTCTGCCTATACTCCCGAAGAAATTTATGTGCGCCGTCATATTATCGACGAGACACCTGATGTGATTATCAATGTGGTTGATTCTTCAAATCTGGAGCGTAACCTCTATCTCACTACCCAGCTTATTGATATGAATGTACGTATGGTAGTGGCTCTTAACATGTATGATGAACTGGAAGCCAGTGGTAATACGCTTGACTATCTCCTGTTAGGAAAGTTGTTCGGAGTTCCGATGGTGCCTACTGTCTGTAAAAGGAATATCGGTGTGGACCGTCTTTTTCATGTAGTCATCAACCTTTATGAAGGTGCCGACTTTATTGATAAAAAAGGGCATATACATCCGGAGGTGGCAAAGGAAATTATGGATTGGCACCAGTCCTTACCCAATTTTAAAGACCATGGTGAACATCCGGCTGATTATACCCATGGCAAAGAACCGGTGGGTAAAGTGTTCCGCCATATTCATATCAATCATGGACCCGATTTGGAGAAAGCCATTGATGCAGTGAAAGAGGAGATTTCGAAGAACGAGTTTATCCGTCACAAGTATTCTACTCGTTATCTTGCTATCAAGTTATTGGAGAATGATCCGGAAATAGAACGTTTTATTCATACTCTGCCCAATGCTGTGGAAGTAGAAAAGAAGCGAGATAAAGCAGCCCGTCGCATTCAGGAGACGATGAATGAAGATAGTGAGTCGGCTTTGACTGATGCCAAATATGGTTTTATCAGTGGTGCTCTGAAAGAGACTTTTACCGATAACCACCTGGAGCAGGAACAGACAACCAAGGTGCTCGACTCTATTGTAACCCATCGCATTTGGGGATATCCCATCTTCTTTCTTTTTATGTATCTGATGTTCGAAGGTACCTTTGTGATCGGTGAATATCCGATGATGGGTATCGAATGGCTCGTTGAGGCACTGGGGAATCTGATCAGGGATAATATGTCTGAAGGTCCGCTGAAGGATCTGATGATTGATGGTATTATTGGTGGAGTAGGAGGAGTTATCGTCTTTTTGCCTAATATCCTGATATTATATTTTTGTATTTCTTTGATGGAGGATTCGGGCTATATGGCTCCTGCAGCTTTTATTATGGATAAGATCATGCACAAGATGGGGTTGCATGGCAAGTCGTTCATTCCTTTGATTATGGGTTTCGGTTGTAATGTACCTGCTATTATGGCTTCGCGTACTATTGAAAACCGAAAGAGCCGTTTGATTACCATGCTTGTTAATCCATTGATGTCATGTAGTGCCCGTTTGCCTATCTATTTGTTATTGGTCGGTGCTTTTTTCCCAAAGAATGGTAGCTTGGTCCTATTGGCTATTTATGCTATCGGCATTGCATTGGCAGTTATCATGGCGCGTCTGTTCAGTCGTTTTCTGGTCAAAGGGGATGATACTCCGTTTGTGATGGAGCTCCCTCCTTATCGTATGCCGACCATGAAATCCATCTTCCGCCATACATGGGAGAAAGGTGCGCAATACCTCAAAAAGATGGGAGGAATCATCATGATTGCTTCTATCATTATCTGGTTCTTGGGGTATTATCCCGATCACGATGCTTACCCTACCCAGGCAGAACAGCAGGAAAATTCTTATATTGGTCAAATCGGTCAGGCAGTGGAGCCTGTGCTCAAACCGTTGGGCTTCGACTGGAAGCTGAGTATCGGTTTGCTCTCCGGTGTCGGTGCCAAAGAATTGGTGGTAAGTACACTTGGCGTACTCTATACAAATGATGCCGATGCCGATGTAGTCAGTTTGGCCGAACGAATTCCGATTACACCGCTTGCGGCATTTAGCTATATGCTGTTTGTGTTAATCTACTTCCCGTGCATTGCCACGTTGGTAGCCATCAAGCAGGAATCCGGTAGTTGGAAGTGGGCTATCTTCACGGCAGGATATACCACAGCGTTGGCATGGCTTGTTTCATTTGCCGTCTATCAGATAGGAGGAATGTTTTTATGAATTGGCAGGAATGGGTAGTCGGGCTACTGATTGTATTGTGCGTAGCCCGTATTCTTTATGGTATTTATCTTTTTTTTCGTCGTGTGAAGGAAAATGATAACCCTTGTGCGAGTTGTGCAAGTGGCTGTGAATTAAAGGATATGATGGAAAAGAAGCAGAAGGAGTGCTCGTCCAAGAAAAAGAATACAAAGAAAAATTGTTGCAGATAGTTTGGTAGTTTCAAAATTTGTACTACCTTTGCAACCGCAAACGAGAAACAAGGTTCCTTGGATGAGTGGCTTAGTCAGCGGTCTGCAAAACCGTGTACGGCGGTTCGAATCCGCCAGGAACCTCTTAAAAAAACTCTTGTAACTAACTGAATTTCAGTATATGTTACAAGAGTTTTTTCTTTTTAGGATTAGAAGGGGCTCACCGTAAAAATCTTGACTATGTTCCTCCCTTCAGGCATACTCGCTTACTTTGATTTAGTCAATCATGTCTCCTGAGCAACTTGCTTCATCCTCTTCCTTGAGGATACTCTTAGGCAATTGTTGGCTAGAAGCCGGTATCTACTGTTCAAGGCACCGGGCAAGTGGACGGACAGCCAAAAACGGAGGGCTGGAATCCTGTTCAAGCAATTCCCGGATATAAAGGCCGTGTGTTATTATGCGTTAAGATGGGGAAAGATTTTTACTGATTATATAGACAAGGATGTGGCGTGTGCCAAAAACTTAGAGGTGGGTGTTAAGAATAGAACTTTTATAATGGAAGTGTGCTGTATCTAAGTACTTTTTAGTAGTTTTGCATAATAATGAAATCGAGAAATAAAATCTCTCTTTTAAGCAATAGATAGGATATATGAAACATATCTTCAATAAGGAACAATGCCAAAAAGCAACATTCATTCTTGAAAGCCCTTTGGCTAAATTGTCGGAACTTTACTCAAGCGAGATAAAAGACTTGGCTGTTGTATGGTGCTATTATTCGGGGAGAATAGAGGGTAATACCTATACCTATGTTGAAACAGAAGCATTACTTAAGGACGGCATCACTTCCGAAAAGAAATATGAAGATGCTAAAATGCTGAAAAATCTATATAATACATTCATTTCCGAACTGGAATATATTCATCAAGAGAAAAATAAGGAGATTATAGATGAATGTACTCTTTTCAGACTTCATCAATCTATTTCCACAGGTTTGGTTTCTAATGAGGAATCAGGCTTTTTAAGGACACGTGCAGTTAGGATCAGCGGTACTGATTATGCTCCTCCAAAAGATTTGCAAGAAATAAAAAGTAAATTGGGAGAGATATTATATGAGCAAGACGTTTATACTAATCCATTGGAAAAGGCAGTTTTCTTACATTGTAATATTGCACGGCTGCAACCTTTTATAGATGGGAATAAAAGAACTTCTCGCATGATAGAAAGTGTTGTCATGATGAATGCTGATATTATTCCTGTATATTCAGCAAAAGATGCTGATATTTTGAATTACAGGAAAGGGTTGATTCGATTTTATGAAACGGGGGATTACATTAAGTATTCTGACTACTTTCTAAATAGGCAGTTGGAACGCATTAAAGAAATAGATATATAATTTAAATCAAGACTAATTTAGTCGAATGTAAGAACTGTATTTGCTAATTTCCTTGATAATCAATGATATTAGGGAAATTTAAAAAAAAACGCCAGGAACCTCTTAAAGAAAAGGGAGTAAAGGATCATATCTGAATTCGGGATCGTCCCTAAATTTTGAGGGATTATTTTATTATGCATGAGTCATAGCTACAATTCACTTTACAATTACCTCTGCTTACTCTATTCACAACCTACTTATGAAGATAAGAAGGATAAACAAAAGATATTTCGACTGTATAACGATTTGTTTTCTGAGCAAAAAGAATATCCGAATGCTTATCTGTGTGCTATAATGGGTGACGGATAGTACCAATGCGGTCTTGTTACCTGATGAAGAAGACTCTACACATTATATCGTTTATGCAGAGCCGAAAAAAATAATATTTTTTTTACCATCCACTTTATCTATATAGGTACCAGTTCTTATTTCAGCTTTTCCAAGAAAAAAAACTCTATTTATGCTTATGCTATTTGCATGTGCTAATTGTTTTCTTATTGCCAAACGTTACTTGCAGATTGTTTTAGTATTCACTCTGGAGTGGATGTCCCGATATGTACTGATTTTAGTGGTATAGATGCTTGATTTTTGATGTGCGAATTGGGGTACTTTATAAGTTCTTACCGTTTAAATCCATATAAATTTAGGTTTTTCCCTATAAGTAATTATAGAATTCACAGATCAGGTATGATTTTCCTGCTTTACTTTTGTTGCAAACCTAAAAAAAACATCATGAAAAAGATTTTATTTATTCTATTTACAGTTCAGTTTATTCTGATCCCTCGGATAACAGGAAGTTATGGTGCAAATTCTATCGGAAATAATCATGGACATTCGGTAACTAATCAAGGAAAGAAAACCATCAAGAAAGACATCTTTGGAGATACTGTCATTGAGGACAATCACGGTAATAGGAAAACCATTAAGAAAGATATCTTTGGAGATACTGTCATTGAGGACAATCGCGGTAATAGGAAAACTATCAAGAAAGACATTTTTGGAGATACTGTCATTGAGGACAATCGCGGTAATAGGAAAACTATCAAGAAAGACATCTTTGGAGATACTGTCATTGAGAACAATTGCGGTAATAGGAAAACCATTAAGAAAGACATCTTTGGAGATACTGTCATTGAGGACAATCGCGGTAATAGGAAAAGCATCAAAAAAGATATCTTTGGAAATACTGTCATTGAAAATAATAAAGGTTATAAAAAGACCATTAAGACAGATATATTCGGTAATAAAATAATCGAAGATAATCATGGGAAAAAGCAAATTGTTAAAAAAAATATATTCGGGAATGTTATTATTGAGAATTACTAAGGCATCTATCTAAGTATGATAAAGAGCAGGACTTGCAGTGTGGACTTATGCTCAGAATCAAAAACATTTTTTATATAATATCAACAACAATAGACTGATAATGACACGGACTATGGAGTATTACTGTTAACTGCTTCTCAGCGTGAGGATGACGAGGAAAAGAAAGAAAATCCGATACCGGAAAATTTTGTTTTTTACAATTGAACCTGAGGCCGTAGCATTGGCTGCAAGTGAATTTTGTCAATCTTGTGGATTCTTCTAATATGTCTGTTTTTTTATATATTAGCTTCGAAAATTAGACTGAGTCAGTTTAAAAATGGAGGTGTGCCGGGATGTATTTTCCCGCCTGGTCAGCATTTTCGGCACGCCCCCATTCATGTATCTACTTTTATTCCAGAATAAAGATGAACCCTTTGTCTTTGGGAACTTTTATTTTATCTTTTGGCGACAGGCTGAATCCTTCCTGGAAACCTTTGATGTCAGGAGCCGTCAGCCTGGCTTTATCAGCATCAATGCCCAGTTTCTCCCAATCTATCTGCAGTTTTATATCACTGTCTTTTTTTGCCCAACTGGCAATGGCAATCATTACTTTGCCATCTTTCACAAACGAGGTTGCCAGAACGTCATTGCGTCCTGTCTTCACTGGATTGTAGGATACCCAATAGCCCATCATGCGGCTGTCTTTTATGCCGAATGCATCCCACACCTTCCAGAGTTGTGAGGGGACGGATTCCATTGGTTCGCGTGCGGTCATCCCGTACAGCATGCCCCGATAAGGATTGCCGCCATCCTGCAACATTTCGCTCATCATGCCGAAGGGGATACCCGATACATCTGTCAGCCAGTATTCCGGTGACTTTTCGTATTTAAAGTATTCTCCAAACCAAAGGCGGTCCAGGTAAGGCATGTGTTCCATGTAAAGGAATATGCTGTTGATGTAACCGTCGGCCGGATTGAACTGATTGGCTGAATGGACATCGATGCGCGGATCGGGACGGTTACTTTCCAGTACCCGGCGGATGCGTTTCATCGTGTTACGATCGAAAGCCAGGTCGTCGATATAGACTCCGTCGATGCCGACATTTTTTGTCAGCCAGTTCAGTCCTTCCACATAGAAGTTGTGCCAGCGCGAAATGCCGGTGTTCACGATTGCCGCATCCTTGTAAGCATCTACAAACCAGGCTCCGATGTAGTCGCCGTCCAGATGTTCCTGTAGCCAGGCATAGCCTCCTCCCTTGCCCGGTGAGAAGATTTCGTGTCCAAGGCTCTTCAGGGCAAACAGCTCCGGTGCATGGTTCGTCAGTTCGCGTACCGTATAGTATATTTTCACTTTATATCCTTTGGCATGCGATTCGTCTACGTACTGCTTCATGAAGGCAGGGCGGAAGAAAGGATAGTTGATATGCGGATTCACCGCATTGCCGTGGTGCAGGTTGATAACGTTTGCTCCTGTTTCTCCCACAACGTCTACAGCCTGGTAGGCGTGTGCGTCGCCCTCTTTCAGTTTCTCGGCAGGCTGGTATCCGTGGTAGTAGCGGTCGGTCCATTGCTTCATCGTGTCGATGGGCTTGAAGGGAGTTACCAGTACCAAGAAGTCGAAGTTCAGCTCTTCGCCCTTTTGGAGGGTACGGCTGCCACTGTATGTCTTGATGTCTACCTGGTTTCCTTTCTCTTTATAGCTGATGCCGCCTTTACCGTCGTTAAACCAGGATGGAGGCATGTTCAACGGTTGCATTTTGTAGAAGTTTGTGTTTAGCGGACGGCGATAGTTCTCTGCACGGAACAGGCATTGCATGCCGGCGTTTACATCGCCAAACCAGAAACCTTCCTGATTCCGTTCCACATGCCATTTCCATTGGTCGCTTTTCGGGCGCAATGAGCCTTCATAACCCATTCCCAAACGATATTTGGCCGTTGTTGCCGGCATGGAAGTTAACAGGGCTATATCGTCTACCGATGTATTTTCGGCAGCCTTTACTTTGATCTGATAATTCATGAAACCATCGAATTCCATACTTGCAAGTACTGTTATCTCCAGTGCCCCTGCTTTTCCGGTAGCGGTCCAGCTTACCGTTCCGTCTTCCTTCTTGCCGAACTTTAGCGGTGAAGTGATGGTGACGGGCAGTGGCTTTCCATTCTGGCGAATGACAAATTCCATCGGTTGTGACAGAATGTCTTTGGGTTCTTTGCCTATGGAAGTCATCTCTTCGGTGAAGTAACTCCGGATGGAAGCCGGCAGTCCCAGTTCGCCGGCAGTGACGCTGCGTCCCAGCACGCTGATTGTACGGTCTGCCACCTTTATCGGAATGAATGGCTTCACCGGCCGGTTATTGACTGCATACTGTGAATTCAGCCAGCGCAAACGTGACAAACGCCACAAGTCTCCGTCTCCTTTGTCCACCAGTACGTTGTCCGACAGGTTAATGGCTATGTTCACTTCCTGTGAAGCACCGCTCAGGTCGCTCACGGTGACCGTGCCCCGGTAGATCCCTCTGCCGGCATGTTCCGGCATCTGGATGCCGATCCATAAAGGTTGTACACGGCCTTTACCGACGTTTACCTCCGGATGTATCGGGCGTCCCAGCCAGTCGGTTCCTTCCGTGTTGAAACACGTAAGAGCCGATGCAGGTATACTTCCGTTCTTTCCTTTCAGGTCGGTAAAGGTTACTTTGACTCCGTTCACCGGATTCTTGAATGCCCACAGTCCCAGTTGCAGCACATAGTATTCGTTCAGATCCGCTTCACCGAAAAACTCGCCTGTGGCTCCTTGCGTCACCTGGCGGTATGACAGATCATCGAACATGCGGATGGGATATTTACGGTCTTCGGGCAACAGCAGGAAGGGCTTGTTGCTGTTAGCATCGATCAATGCCTGCTTCTCCTGTGCTGTGGCGATGATTTCCATCGGATAGAAGCTGTTGAAACTGCCCAGCGATTCGAAACGTACCAGCTTGGCTTGTACCGCCTTTCCGGCCGGAGTGGCTTTACAGGTTGCTTTCCATTGCGGATCCGCCTTATCCGGTTGCTGAGGATAGTTTACTTTCGGATAGGGCCCTCCTGAGGTGTGGTAGGGGAGGTAGTACACATAATAATCTCCGGCATTTCCGCTTGCGTCAAATCGGATGCGTCCGTATTCACGGTTGATTTCCACCGGAAGTACATTGTCTACTGCTTTGCCGGTAGATGCATTGATCACAATAATCCCTTTTTGTTCGGGATTGGCGTCACGTCTGCGCCAGGGGATATAAGCTTCCGCTACGGAGGCGGGAGTGTTCACGGAAACAATGGCGCGATGGTTACCCAGTGTGTCGGGTGTCCAGTAGTTTTCGCCGTAAAACGAGGCTTCGGGGACGAAGTCTTGAGCCGCTGCCGGAAGGGTTAACAAAGCTGACAGTGCCCATAAAAAGAGTTTCTTCATAATGTTTATCTAATAACTATGTGCAAATTTACAAAGAATCATTTATGGATTTGGCAGATCGGCCGTTTTTTTATTATAAACCGTTTCTGCCCAAAAGCCTGTGTGGTAATCGGGTATGCGATTAGCGATGTTTCGCTCCGATTATCCGGAAGAATCTTTTTGTGGGAAAAATATTTTTTATATTATCTTTGCGCCCTCAAAATGAATAAACCCTACACTATGAACAGAAAGCAAATTCTGTGTATCTCGCTTCTGGCATTCTCGCTGTGTGCCTGTCAGGATGATGATACAGCCGATATTCTCGATGCTTTTGGCACTCCGCCTGCTTTGACGAAGATGACGGCACAAGAGTTTCTCGATCAGGGAGAACAGATGTTTGAAGATGGCGAAAGCGTGGACGAGATTGTTTCCGCCGATCGTGCCTTCTATGTGAATAACCCCTTTAATGTTTCGATGGCGGATGGAAAGCTCCGGCTGTTCAACGGCATGGCGCACGATTTCAAGGAAGTCTCCCTTTGGCTGACGATGCCCCATTTGCGTGACACCATCCAATTGATGCAATTTGAGGAAGTCCCCGGTTTTTATAACATCAAACTTGATTCTCCATTGAAAATGGGAGAGGTCGTCTATGCTTCGAAGAGTGGAAAGCCTGTCCGTGTGAATAATCTGGCACTACTGTCGCCCGACCAGTATGAATTGCTGCTTTCGTGCAACGACTCCGTATTCGATATGTTGAAGACCATCAAGATGAAAACCCGTATCCAGATGGGAAAGTACGGCAGTGGAAACTGGGGAGTCATGACAGCAAATGCAGCCCGCTACTATGCCACATCGGCGGTGAATATGGCTGTCATGTTCAGTTCCGAAATTTTTCGTGATTCATTGATGAACTACAAAGGTAGCATTCACAATGATGCAGGAAAGGAGATCGACCGTGAAGGGCTACTGAATTCAATTCTCAATAAACAAAGTCTTGTGTTCGGAGTGGTTACCGGTTCCGGTATCGCCGGGCTCGGTGGAGGAAATGCTTTGGGATTGCGTGAAGAATATCTGGCCGGATTCTTCTACCAGAACCGGGTGGCAATCGATTGCAACTGGGTGCTTCATGTCTGGATTCACGAGCTAGGGCACTGTCTGGGCTATGGTCATTCTAGCAGCCTGTGTTACGGGTCGGTGCCCGATGAAATAGTACCGAAAGTGTATCGCTACATGATGAAGCACCGCATGCTGCCTTATATCATCAATCCCTTTAAGAGTTACAATGATTATAATCCCGGCATCAATGATGCCGACAATCCCGACATAGAGCTATGATGAAGAGACATAACATACTGACGGTACTGGCAGTCCTGCTGCTCACCTTTGCCGCATGCGATAAAAATAGTGCCCCCGGATTCAGTTTCACGACTGACTCCATCCTTACATTGACTTTCGATAAAGAGCTGGATGCCGCCTTTGTCGGAGTGGGGACCCAAAATTACAATCCGGTGGGAATGCGGCGTTCGGGCGATACTCTTTTCATTGCCAACCGTGCCGAAGGTTCTGACGGTGTGTGGGTGGTACGCGCTTCGACCGGGGAGTTGCTTTATTCGCTGACCGGCTGGACCTACAACGGGAAAAACGAGAAGTTCGACAATCAGGTGATGGATGTGGCGGTCAGCAGCGATTACATCTTTGTGGTGAACCGTTCGTCCCGGATCGACCTGTTCCGACGGAACGATTATTCGTATGTGACCACCATCGGGCGTACCGGATGGCAGTCGAGTTCTCTGTTGCAATGCGAAGCGGCCGAAGTGGCTGGTGATAAATTGTTCATCCGTGACAAACAGAAGATTAAAGTGGTGCAGATTTCAGATTGTACGCCTGAAAATCGTTTTAAGGTTCCTGTCTTTGCTCAGAATACGGACAGTACGTCTTCTAATAACGGTTTTAATCTTGAGTCCGTTGCGCGGCATGAAGGCTTGATCTATGTGTCCGACTACGAAACCTCACGCATCCTGGTGATCGATCCCGCCACCGTGGCGGTCAAGGGAGAGCCGGTACGCTTTTTGCGCTCTTACCGCATGCCGAACAAACCGCTCAGTATGGGATTCTTTCAGAACGAAATGTATGTTGTCTGCGCAAATAACCGCATCGTGAGAGTAGACCTCCGTACCGGGAAAGAGCTCGGCTCTTATTCATCCTTTGCCGGAGGAGTGGGGCTGGGAACTCCCGGACGCCTCTTTTTCCATAATGATACATTCTATCTTGCAGGGCGCAATGCCAATGCTCCCCGGCTGATACAGGGGAAAGTTATGTTTGTTGAAATATCCGAGCTGGACTAAAAAAATGAATAATTACGATTCGCTGCAGATTATGCAGGTTTGTACACTCCTCTATATCCGGATGACGGTTTAAGAGAAGAAAACTTTCTGTGTCGTCTGTGGTGAGAAAACAATCAAGCATGAATTTGAAATTTTTATATCTGTTATTATTGATATCTGCCCTGTGTATATCCTGTTCCAAGGACGAAGAACCTTCGGATAAGGGCAGTACTTCTCCCCAAGAGCCGGTTTACACCACCTTTACAGATGCCGGCGAAGTGGTTGTTCCCGGAGTGCTTCCGGCCAATTTCACTCCCCGGTCCGTACGGGTCAAGGGGGACACTTTGTTTGTTGCCAATACCAATGCCGCCGACCGTTCCGTGCTGTTGCTGAACCTGACGACAGGCGAACTGATCGGACGTATCGATTCATGGGTACGGAAAGGTGTCAAAGAGACCTTTAATGCCGAGATAGGCGACATGGCTGTTTCTGACCGTTATATCTTTGTGGGTATGTACAACTCCCGTATTAATATTTTTGACCGTCGCACCCTTCAGTTTGTCAATGCCATCGGGCGTTCAGACGGAAAGTGGGGAGACGATATTTATAGCATGACCCATTGCTACGGACTTCGTGAGTGTGGCGAGAGACTGATGGTGCGTGATAAAAATACCATTCGCGGCTATTGGATTTACGAAGCCGTTACCGAACCTGCGTTCCGGGTTCCCTGGATCGGAAAGGTGAAAGTGTCCGAAGGAGTCGGATATGACTATCAGGCCCGTATCCATGGTATGGCAGAGTATGACGGGCGTATGTATCTGACCGACTGGTACAACAAGAGTGTGCAAGTGTTCACTCCGTCGAAAATGGAGATCGTGTTCGGTGAAGAGACACATATCACTTCCGATGCCGTGTTTAAGTACGATGATATTCAACCGCTCGGACTGCTTGCCTACGGAGGCGAATTACTGATGTCGGTACAAAAGAGTGGGAAAATACAGCGTTATGATCCGGAGACAGGAGACCTGCTCGGAGTGCTGGCCGAGTTTCCGGGTAAGGAGATCGGGCGCATGGAGATAGCCCGGGGAATGCTTTACTACATTGACCTCAAAGCCGGGAAACTGATGAAGGCAAAAGGAGAATAAAGAACGGCGAGAGTGTGTCATGACTCACCACAGAGCAATCTGTGGTGAATACGAGTTTCGACACACCCTCGTTCTTTCATCTGCATGTCCTATCCGAAGCAGAAGTAATACTCAGAACCGTCGCTGACATAAAAAGAATCTGCTTTCTTTTCGATAAAAAGAACTGTTCTCTTTTGCCAACCATCCGACAGCAAGCATTACATCGTCTATATTCAGGCAGGTCAAGCTGCAAAGTTCTTTCACAGAGACTTTTCTTGCATGTATAAGTATTCGTCATACTTTTCTGGAGTTTTCTCCGATTTTCACTTTTTCCATATTACTATTTATAGCCTATTTAAATCAAATTTGGTGGTAAATTCTTTATCTCCAAGTTGATAATTGTCCTTTTTGCTTGCTTTAATAAGAAAAAACAGACACCGGCTGAATAGGATAGCTCAAGTTTCGGAAGTGAGTTTACACCGTCTGAACCGGTGTCTTCATCCTTATACCTTTCTTCAATTAACATTGTTAACGTCTTTTGCAGGTTGTCAGGTTCTTGTGCGCAAATAACAAGTCTTTTGCATTTAAAGAACTTCTTATTTATATCCAAAGAACAAGCTTTAACTTTGTGTTAAAACAAAGCTTTTGAAGACAGAAATCTTACTTTTTAAAGATGTTGATTTTCAGATAGTTTAGTCTAAGATTCGCTTCTTCACCTCACGAATGGACACTTCGGGCGAAAGCCGGGATACTTGCTTTTTTGTCAACTATAAACGAGGGCTTGCACTTCCGAAAACTGAATTAGATTCCATGAGTAAAAGAAAACTTACCACCAAACTTGACGAAGAACCTGTTTTCTAAAGTAGGTGTCGTCTCGCGCGTAAGGAGAAATTTTTTTGTGTAAATGATAGGAGGCTAGGGTACTTACCTATTGGACTACAAACAGATACGTAATATAAAGTAGATGGAAGAAAAGGGGAGGGGTGTTTCAAAAAACGTTCGTTTATAAACACAAAGGTAAGGCACATTTTTATAACAACAAAATATTTTTATAAATAAATTGAGTTTTTCTTTCTTTATCTATTTTAGTATACTGATTATAAGAGTATTATATACATGAAATAGAATCTTTATATATGTGTTTTTTCTATAAGAACATGATTTTTAGAAAAGGTCGAAAAAAGGTGTTCCAAAAGACGAACGTTTTTTGAAACAATTTCATTCGTTTTACCACTAAAAATAGTTTCGGAAATTCTTACGGTTTGAATGGGAAAAGATGTCTCGTCCAAACCGCGTAGCGCACCCGAAAGTAACCTCTCGACTTTTAATATCCACTAATAAATGTCTGAACAACAGGAGTATTGGTTTGCCGCTCGGACAAAGAAGGATCAGGAGTTTTCTGTTCGCAATGCTTTAGAAAAGCTTGGAATAGAATACTTTCTTCCAACACAATTTGTCATCCGTCAACTGAAATATCGTCGTCGTAGGGTAGAAGTTCCTGTTATCAAGAATCTTATTTTTGTCCGGACCACGAAAGACCGTGCCTGGTCTATCACGAAGGATGATCATGTTCCTCTTTATTATATGAAGGATCTCTATACCCATACTTTGTTGATCGTTCCCAACAAACAGATGGAAGATTTCAAGTTTGTGATGGATTTAGCTCCGGAAAATGTAACTTTTGATGATCTTCCCCTTACCATTGGTACAAAAGTGCAGGTCGTCAAAGGAGAATTTTGTGGCATTGAGGGCGAATTGTCCAGCCTTGCCAACCGTACTTACGTAGTGATTCGTATCCACGGAGTTCTTTCTGCCAGCGTCAAAGTACCTAAAAGTTACCTTCGTATTCTTTCAGCGTAATTCGTAATTTCAAAATTATATGAATCAAGTCCAAAATCTGCAACACATTGCCCGTGAGTTGCTTTATTTGGGTATGGATGGTTCTCCCATCTATACCGATCATTTCCGTCAACTGAACACCGAAGTTTTTCGCTTGTCCGAAGCCCTTTTCTCTATGAAAGGTACCACATCCGAGGAAGAAGCAGCGATTTGTCTGTCCCTGTTAATGGGCTATAATGCTACCATTTACAATGATGGCGACAAAGAATCTAAGATACAAAGCATTTTAGATCGCTCTTTTGCCGTATTGGACCATCTTCCTGCTTCTCTATTGAAATGCCAATTGCTGACTTATTGCTATGGCGAGGTATTCGAGGAGGATTTAGCACAAGAAGCACATCAAATAATGGATAGCTGGAAAAATAGGGCACTTTCAGAAGAAGAATTGGAAGTGATGGAGACATTGCAGACAATGGAAGATAATCGGTATCCGTGTAGTGAGGTAGAAGATTGATAAAATAACATATAAAAAAATGAAAGGTATTGTTTTGGCGGGTGGTTCAGGAACACGTTTATATCCTATTACTAAAGGAATAAGCAAGCAGTTGCTTCCTATTTTTGATAAACCGATGATTTATTATCCTATTTCAGTTCTTATGTTAGCAGGAATTCGGAAAATATTAATTATTTCTACTCCGTATGATTTGCCAGGATTTCAACGTTTATTAGGTGACGGCTCTGACTTTGGGGTTCATTTCCTTTATGCTGAGCAACCTTCTCCTGATGGCTTGGCGCAGGCTTTTATTATTGGTGAAGAATTTATAGGAGATGACTCAGTATGTTTGGTTTTAGGAGATAATATTTTTTATGGGCAGAGTTTTACTCGTATGTTACAAGAGGCAGTCCGTACAGTAGAGTCAGAAAATAAAGCAACCATTTTCGGTTATTGGGTGAAGGATCCCGAACGTTACGGTGTAGCAGAGTTTGACAATGATGGCAATGTACTTAGTATAGAAGAAAAACCTGATACACCTAAATCTAATTATGCCGTTGTAGGACTTTATTTTTATCCAAATAGAGTTGTTAAAGTGGCAAAAAATATAACTCCTTCTTTCCGAGGAGAATTAGAAATAACAACTGTTAATCAACATTTTCTTTTGGATCAAAAACTAAAGGTTCAATTATTAGGCCGTGGTTTTGCTTGGTTAGATACGGGTACGCACGACTCTTTATCTGAAGCAAGTACCTTTATTGAAGTGATCGAGAAACGTCAAGGTTTAAAAATCGCTTGTTTGGAAGGGATTGCACTGAGGCAAGGATGGATTTCTTCGGAGAAGATGAAAGTATTAGCACAGCCAATGTTGAAAAATCAATATGGCCAATATTTATTGAAAGTTATTGATGAATTATCAGTAAAGTAAATGTCTTTTTATGGAAATATTGAAAACGACAATAGAAGGACTTATTATTATTGAGCCTAAACTTTTTTGGGACGGTCGGGGCTATTTCTTTGAATCTTTTAATCAAAAAGAATTTGAAGAGAAAGTATGTAAGATTGTGTTTGTTCAAGATAACGAATCCAAGTCTCACTATGGCGTTATACGCGGTCTTCATTTCCAGAAACCTCCTTTTGCTCAGAGTAAATTAGTTAGAGTTATTAAAGGGGCTGTTCTTGATGTTGCAGTTGATATTCGTAAAGGTTCACCGACATTTGGGAAATATTTTTCAGTAGAACTAACAGAAGATAATCATCGTCAGTTTTTTATTCCAAGAGGATTCGCTCATGGCTTTAGTGTATTAAGTGAAGAGGTCATTTTTCAATATAAATGTGATAATTTTTATCATCCGGAAGCGGAAGGGGCGATTGTTTGGAATGATACAGAATTGAAGATTGATTGGAAGATACCAATTGAAAAAATTACATTGAGCGAAAAGGATAAAGCATATCCTAATTTCATGGATCAAGACTTTCATTTTAATTACTAGAAGATAATGATTCGTTCCTTTCTTTCCCGTTCTCCCCTTTACGTTTTGGCTCTCTATGCCAGCGTTTTGATTTTTCTGGTTTATACTTGTGCCTATGCCTACCGTAAGCCATTTACCGCAGCCATTTATGAAGGTGAGATTCTTTGGGGATTCGATGTCAAAATCCTGTATGTCCTTTCTGAGATTATCGGCTACGCCCTTTCCAAGTTCATCGGTGTTCGTATTCTGCCTTCGATGAAAGCGGGTCACCGCATCTATTATATAATAGGGCTGCTTACTTTTTCCGAAGTTGCTTTGTTGGGTTTTGCACTTCTTCCGGTTCCTTTGAAGGTGTGTTCTATTTTTCTGAGCGGTCTTCCCCTGGGTATGATCTGGGGTGTCATTTTTAGCTATATCGAAGGACGTCGTATCAGTGAAATATTGAATGTCGGGCTGAGCGTTGCTTTGATAGTCTCTTCCGGTTTGGTGAAAACCTTGGGACAATTCGTGATGGATAATTTGCATGTGTCGGAATATTGGATGCCTTTTACCACCGGTTTGTTGGTATACCCTGTTATGTTGCTTTGCAGCTGGCTTCTCAATCAGATTCCGGCTCCCAATGAGCAAGATATCATACAGCGTACCAAACGTGCTCCGATGGATGGTAAAGACAGGCGTAAATTTTTGAGGCAATTCTTTTGGGGAATCTGCATGCTGGTTGTTTTTTACGGTGCCCTGACCGTGTTCCGTGAGCTTCGTGACTCTTTCGCTGCCGATATTTGGAAGGAGCTCCATATTGAGGGTGCAATGATCTTTACTCAGACAGAGGTTCCCATTGCCGTTTTTGTCCTTGTACTGATGTTCCTGATTGTGTTTGTCCGTAATAACCGTTTGGCTCTTAATATCATTTATTGCATCGCCGTCACAGGCAGTTCCTTAATGGTTTTTTCCACATTGCTTTATGTGTACGGTTTTCTTTCTCCTATTTGGTGGATGATTCTTTCCGGTCTTGGTCTGTATATGGGGTATATTCCTTTCACTTACCTGATAGAACGTCTGATTGCTTCCCTTAGGGTGGTTAGTACGGCTGTTTTTATTATTTATTTGGCCGATTCTTTCGGCTATCTGGGCACTACGGGTGTGTTTATGGTCAAGAACTTCGTTTCTGCTGACATTTCCTGGACTGTCATGCTGATGCGTACTGCCCTTTTTTCAGGATTTGTTTCTGTCCTGTCGATTTTTGCGATTTACTGTTATTTCAAGCAACAATTGAATTCACTTATATTAATTCCCTCTGAAATTCATGATTAAAACAGCAATGATCATGGCTGCCGGTCTTGGTACCCGCTTCGGGCATTATACCGAGCTTGTGCCCAAAGGTTTTGTGGAGGTTGGTGGAAAACCTATGATTATCCGCTCTATCGAAACCCTTCTTTCCTGCGGTATCGAACGTATCATCCTCGGTACGGGTTATAAAAAAGAGGCTTATGAAGCCCTTCAGGCGGATTTCCCCCAGATAGAGACCTGTTTCAGTCCCCGTTATGCCGATACTAACAGTATGTACACTCTGTACAATACGCGTGACGTGATAGGCGATGACAGTTTCCTGCTGCTTGAATCGGACCTTGTTTTTGAACGCAAGGCCATCCTCTCGCTGCTGGATGACGAATTCCCGGATGTGATGCTTGTCTCTTCTCTGACCAAGTTCCAGGATCAGTATTATGTGGAATATGACCGCAATCACATCCTTACTTCCTGTTCGGTAGACAAGGACGCCCTTGAGGCAAAAGGCGAGCTGGTCGGTATCCATAAACTTTCCAATACTTTCTACCGCCGGATGTGCGCCGATTATGCGACCATCCTGGAGTCCCAGCCTAAACTGGGTTACGAGTACGAACTGCTCCGCATGTCCCGTTCCGTTTCCCCTGTCCGTGTGCTCAGGGTGGAGGGTCTTAAATGGTATGAAATCGATGATGAAGCCGACCTTTCGTATGCTGAGGAGCACATCATCCGCTATTGTTAAAAACAAATCTTTTCCATATATGAACAAGAAAATCTATGTCGGTATGACCGCGGATATCATGCATCCGGGGTTGATCCATATTATTCATGAAGCTACTAAATACGGTGATGTCATCGTCGGTCTGCTGACGGACAAGGCCATCGCCGAACACAAACGCCTCCCTTACCTTACCTATGATCAGCGTAAGGAGGTTGTTGAGAATATCAAAGGGGTTTGCGAAGTTGTTCCCCAGGAGGATTGGAGCTATGTTCCGAATCTGGAAAAACTCAAGCCTGACTATATCATCCACGGCGACGACTGGAAAACGGGCCCGTTGCGCGAGGTGCGCGAACAGGTTTTTGAGGTGATGAACGCCCAGGGGGGCAAGGTAATCGAGATCCCTTATACCCGGGGCATCAACTCCTCCTCGCTCGACAAGGATATCAAGGCGATCGGGACTACCCCTGACGTACGTCTTAAGTCCCTCCGCCGCCTGATCCAGGCCAAGCCTGTGGTCCGTATCCTGGAGGCTCACGACGGTCTTTGCGGTCTGATTATTGAGAATCTTGAAGTCCAGAAGGGTGATAAGCGCGAGGTCTTTGACGGCATGTGGTCCAGCAGCCTGACCGACTCCACGAGTAAGGGTAAACCGGATATTGAAGCGGTCGACCTTACCACCCGTTTACAGGACCTGAACAATATCCTTGAATGCACCACCAAGCCTATTATTTTTGATGGAGACACGGGTGGCAAGATCGAACACTTTGTCTTTACTGTGCGCACTTTGGAACGTCACGGCATTTCTGCGGTAATCATTGAAGATAAAGTTGGTCTGAAGAAGAATTCCCTTTTTGGTACTGACGCTATCCAGACTCAGGATAGTATCGAGGGTTTCTGCGATAAGATCAGAGCAGGGAAGAATGCCCAGGTCACCGGTGACTTTATGATCATTGCGCGTATCGAAAGCCTTATTGCCGGCAAACCCATGAGTGACGCCCTCGAACGTGCTTATGCCTATGTACAGGCGGGTGCGGACGGCATCATGATCCACAGCAAGGATAAGTCGGGTGAGGATATCCGTGAGTTCTGCCGGACTTTCCGCAAAGAATACGCCCATGTTCCCATTGTCGTTGTTCCGACGACTTATGACCATGTGCACGAATCCGAACTTCACGAATGGGGTGCCAACGTAGTCATTTACGCCAACCACCTTCTCCGTGCCGCTTATCCGGCCATGATGAACGTGGCCAGGACCATCCTTGAAAACGAGCGCGCCGAGGAGGTCCGTCCGCTTTGTATGCCTATCAAGGAAATTCTGGAATTGATTCCGGGCACTAAATAAATCAGACGGTTATGGTAAGTGTAGAAAAGATATACGATACGTTCCTTCATCACGGTGTTGACTTCTTTACGGGTGTTCCCGATTCCCTTTTGAAGAATATTTGCGCCTATATCACGGATCATGCTCCGCGTGGTAAGCATATCATCGCCGCCAATGAAGGTTCCGCGGTGGGCATTGCCTGCGGTTATTATATGGCTTCTGGCAACGTTCCTTTGGTTTATATGCAGAACTCCGGTCTGGGAAATACGGTGAATCCCCTCTTGTCCCTTGCGGACGAGAAAGTGTACAGCCTTCCTCTTCTTTTGCTGGTCGGTTGGCGCGGTGAGCCCGGCACGAAAGACGAACCCCAGCATAAGAAGCAGGGCGAGGTTACCCTTGATCTTCTGAAAGCCATGAAAATTCCTTTTATAATTCTGGATACGGATGAAGACGAGGCCCTGGCGCAGATCCATGACGCGGTTGTCTCGGCGAAGAGCCGGTCGATTCCCCATGCGATTGTCATCCGTAAAGATACGTTTGGAAAATATAAATTGCGTCAGGAAGCCTTGAATGACTATCCTCTGTCCCGCGAGGAGGCGCTAATGCAGGTTGTCGACCACCTCGGGGACAATGACATTGTGGTTTCCACCACGGGCAAGCTCTCCCGTGAGCTTTTCGAGTACCGTGAATCGAAAGGGCAGGGGCACGCAAGGGATTTCCTAACTGTGGGTTCCATGGGTCACAGTTCTTCCATTGCCCTGGGGATTGCCCTTGAGAAGCCTGACCGCCGTGTCTACTGTCTTGACGGTGACGGTGCCTTTATCATGCACATGGGTGCTGTCAGCAATATCGGCGATCTTTCTCCCAAGAATTACAGGCACGTCCTTTTCAATAACGGTGCCCATGAATCTGTCGGCGGTCAACCCACGCTCGGTTTCCGTCTGGATATCGCCTCGATAGCGAAAGGTTGCGGTTATGCGCATGTACTGACTGCCTCCGACAAGGAAGGGCTTTCGTGTGCGCTTGAGAAGCTGTCCGGCCTGTCCGGCCCGGTTCTTCTTGAAATTAAGGTCCGGATCGATTCACGTGATGATCTGGGTCGCCCTACGACTACTCCGGTAGAGAATAAAGAGCATTTTATGGCATTTTTAAAAGATACGCATTCATGAATATCGAAAGAAAGATCCTTTTGAATCCGGGTCCCGCCACCACGACGGATACGGTGAAGCTGGCGCAGGTTGTTCCCGATATCTGTCCGCGTGAGAAAGAGTTTGCGGGTATGATGAAACAGTTACGTGACGACCTGGTCCGCGTTGCGCATGGAGACCTCTCCAAACATACGGCCGTCCTGTTTTGCGGCTCGGGTACGATCAATATCGATATCTGCCTGAACTCTCTTCTTCCTGCGGATAAGAAAGTTCTGGTTGTCAATAACGGTGCCTACAGCACCCGTGCGGTGGAAGTCTGCGAATATTACGGTCTTCCCCATATCGATTTGAAGTTTTCCGTTTACGAACTTCCCGACCTGTCGGTAATCGAAAAGACGCTTTCCGACAATCCGGACATCGCTTTGGTCTATACCACGCACCATGAAACGGGTACGGGTATCTTGAACCCCATCCGTGAGATCGGAAAAATAGCCCATTCGCACGGTGCCGTTTTTGTTGTCGACACCACTTCCTCCCTGGGTATGATTCCTTTTGATATCGGGAAGGATAATGTTGACTTTTGTATGGCTTCGGCTCAGAAAGGCCTTCAGGCCATGACGGGGCTTTCCTTTATCATAGGTGATGAATCCCTGATACGTGCTTCAAGGGATTATCCGAAACGTTCCTACTATTGTAACCTCTATTTACAATACGATTACTTTGAGAAGACGGGCGAGATGCATTTTACTCCTCCTGTTCAAACCGTTTACGCTGCCCGTCAGGCTCTTGATGAATATTTTGCAGTAGGTGAAGAGGCTAAATTCGCCCGTCACAAGAGGGTCTTTGAAGCCATCCATAAAGGTTTGCAAGAGCTTGGTCTTCAGTATGCGATCAAACGTGAATGGCAGTCGGGTCTTGTTGTTTCTGTATTGTATCCTGATGATCCCCTCTGGGATTTTGATAAGGTTCATGATTACTGCTATGAACGTGGCTTTACGATCTACCCGGGTAAGATTTCCACAACGAATACATTCCGGCTTTGTGCGTTGGGAGAGATTGATGTGGAGGATATTGAGAGGTTCTTTGAGGTGATGAGAGAAGCTGTGAAATTTGTTAAATAAATTTGTATTAATGGAAGACTTAAATAGATATAATAAAGAGGGTTCAGATTTAAGAAAGCTTCAATACCGTATGCTGGAATTATTGGAAGTTTTAGATAAGATATGTAAAAAGCATAACCTTCCATATTGGCTAGAGGGAGGGACCTTATTAGGTGCAGTAAGGCATGGAGGATTTATTCCTTGGGACGATGATTTAGATGTTCAAATGCTTCGTTCTGATTATAAAAAATTATTAAAAATACTGCCCAAAGAATTACCTGGTAACATTGCTCTTCAGACATTTAAAACGGATAAAGGATATTATCGTTATGTAGCTAAACTAAGAGATTTAAATTCTAAATTGATTTCTACATCGGTAGATTATAAGGATTGTAAATTTCAAGGAGTATTTATCGATATTATTCCAATGGAATTTATTAAGAGTAAGTTTTTAAATAAAGTTTCTATATATATACGATGGAAGATTGTTGCATTGAAAGTGAAAATACCTAATGATAAATTGGGATTGAAAATTCTTTTATTTAATATTATATATTTCTTTGAAAATTTGATGCATTTTTCTTTTAGACTAGTAGATTTATTTATTCGAAAAAATCGAGAACTTAGCTATTCTTATGGTATTGATTTTTATGAATATAGTTGTCCTATTGAGTATATTTTTCCATTAAGTTCTATAACGTTTGAGAATAAAGTGTTCTGGGCTCCTCATGATGTTGATGGTATGTTGAGAAGGAATTATGGGAATAATTATATGGAAATACCTCCTGAAGATCAGAGAGAGATACAGGCGCATTCTTTAGGAGTCATTTTTAACGAAAAATAAAGTGCTTCATTCTATATTTAAAAATTCACTGTATAAAGGGGCTTTGAATTTTTTTAATTTAGTACTTCCCCTGTTGGTTACGCCTTATTTATATCGTATACTATCTCCGGAGACAATTGGGCAAGTAGAATATTCTACTTCTATTTTTGGATATTTTAGTTTGTTTGGAGTACTTGGTATTTATAACTATGGGTTACGTGAAGTTAGTAAAAATAGAGATAGACAAGAAAAAGTAAAATCTATCTATGCCAATTTGTTCCTGATTGGTTGTTTAAGTAATTTTATAGTAGCGTGTATATATTTACTTTTTATAAGATTATCTTTTTATTCTTCTCCAATGTATTTATTACTTTTAATAACTAGTCTAAATTTTATTTCTAATATATTTTATACGGAATGGATCAATGAAGCTTTTGAGGATTTTAAATTTATAGCTATAAAAACGATTATAATACGTTCTTTATACGCAATAGGTATTTTGCTATTTGTTAAGGAACCTGATGATGTTTGGATTTATCTTTTATTATTGGTTCTTTCCAATTTTTTAAATTATATCGTAGGCTTTATTTATGCAAGGAGGTATACTGACTTTTCTTTGTTTTCTTTAAAATGGAGTAGATGTAATATTAATTTTATGCTTTATTTACCTCCGCTTTTGTTTATTTTGTTGCTTAATAATAGTAGTGTGTTTTATACTCTTTTAGATAGATTAATGTTGGGAACATACTGTGGAGCAGATTCTGTCGCATTTTACTCAGTTGGACAGAAGATTATGGAAATAACTCGTTCGTTATTATTAACTCTAACATTTGTTACTTTACCCCGACTTTCGTATTATTTGAATAATCAATATGACTTATATCTTTTGAATCTTAACAAACTTATTCATATTGTATTAATGTTGGCTATTCCAATGGGGATTGGACTGATGTTATTAAGTCATTCTATTGTGCTTGTTTTTGCTGGCTCACAATATTCAGAAGCAGTTTGGCCTTTGTGTATATTTGGTTTCCGATTTATAACATTGATGGTTGAGAACATTACAGCTCAGCAAACGATGTTTTTACATGGCAAGGAAAAGATCATAGCATTATGTAATGCTATGTGGGGAGTATGTAACTTGTTGTTAAATTATCTATTTGTGAAAATAGGTGTATTTACCCCCTCTACTGCAATTGCTACTACATTATTTGCAGAGCTAGGATTACTTACTACAGAATTGTGGTATATCAAAACACGATTAAACATACGTATAGTACTTTTTACAAAAGATAGTGGTATTTATTTTTTATTATCTCTTTGTTTTGTTCCTATTATTGCTGGATTTAAGCTATGTATAATGAATGGCGTTGTCTTTTTCGTATTATCAATTTTAGCATGTGTTATGTTCTATATATTGATTCTATACTTATTAAAAAATAAAGTATTAATAGAAGTATTGAATCATTTTGTCCCGAGTATGAAAATGAAGTAAAGGAAGATATATAATTTTTTTAAATATAAAAATATGGATGCAATATTATTGTCGGCAGGAATAGGCTCGCGTACTGGGTTGAAATATCCAAAGCAATTTTTGTCTATCAATGGTAAACCGATGTTAGTTTATTCATTGGAAGTATTACGAAGGTGTAAAGAGATAGATAAGATTGTGGTTACTTGCACTCAAGATTATTTGGAAGTATATCAAGGCTATATTGAAAAGTATCATATCAATGATGTTCATTGTGTACTTGGAGGAAGTACCCGACAAGAGTCTGTAAGACTTGCTTTAGAATATGTGAATACAGAGAAAGTTATGGTGCATGAAGCTGCTCGTCCTTTGATTTCTGTTGATTTTGTAGAAAGTGTTTTGGCTGTCAAAAATGAAGTAGCTGTTGTACCTACTATCCCTGTTAAATTTACTGTGGTAGAAGGAGGAATATATATGGAAAAAGAATTGATTAGAAGTTGTTTACATAATATACAGCTACCTCAGGTTTTTGATACTCACATTCTTTATGATGCGCATCAAGAAGCTGTAAGAGATGGATATGTGGCAACTGAAGATGGTATGTTGGTTTTTCATTATGGGCATAAAGTCCGTTTTATTGAAGGAAGAGAGTCAAATATAAAAGTGACTACGATGTTAGATATTGAGATTGTTGAAAAATTATTGAAGCTATCATAAGAGTTATGTTGAAAAATAGAGTTGTTGTCATTACTGGGGCTAGTTCTGGTATTGGTCAAAGTACAGCTATAAAGTTACAAGATCAAGGCTATATTGTAGTTTGGAGTAGTCGTCATATTCAAGATGATTTGCGTATTCAGAAATTGCTTAAAGGGAGATCGGTATGTCAGGACGTTGATGTAGCAAATGAATCTTCTGTTATTTCTTTGTTTGGTTTTGTTCGAGAGCATTTCGGAAGATTGGATGCATTAATAAATTGCGCAGGATATGTAGAACCAGAAGGGGTATTCTCAACGACTTTGGAGAATTGGGAAAAAACTATTACTATTAATTTAACTGGTACATTTCTTTGTTGTAAGTATGCCAGTCTACTGATGAAACAGAATGGTGGGAAAATTATAAATATAGCTTCTACCGCTGGTTTAACTCCTCGTCCTGGATGGAGTGCTTATGCCGCAGCTAAAAGTGGAGTTATAAATTTTTCTTCAGCGGTTGCAGAAGAGTTGGCTGCTTATGATATTAAGATTTTTGTGATTTGTCCGGGGCGTACGGCTACTCCTTTACGGAAAATATTGGCTCCTACGGAAGATCCTAAGTCTATTATGCAACCGGATACAGTAGCTGACACAATTGTATTCTGTTTGACAGATGCTGCTAATCCCATAGAAGGACAGCCTATTTTAGTAAGAGAAAGATTCTAAGTTATAAGATAAAGATGTAATAAGATGAGTGAGAATGTTGATATTGAGGATATTCATAATGCTTTGTTGGAAATATTAATCGATTTTGATAGAATATGTAGAAAACATAATCTGACATATTATATGTTAGGTGGAACATTACTTGGAGCTGTTAGACATCATGGATTTATACCTTGGGATGATGATATTGATGTAGGGATGCCTCGAGCGGATTATGAGCGTTTTATAAGGTTGCCGCAAATAGAATTTCCTCAGCGCCTTCAAGTATGGAATTTACATAAGGCTCCTAAGAAATATATGTTTAACTTTTCAAAACTAGTTGATATAGAAACGTCTATGATTCCAATAGAAAATCCGAATTATACAATTGGAGTATTCTTGGATATATTCCCCATAGACGGGACATCTAAATATGTTTTTTTTAGAAAAATGCAAGTTAAGTTAATTCAGTTTTTTCAGGTTTTGAGATCTTATAAATATTTGTCTAAGCAAAATGAAATAACTTCTTTAAAATCTTTGTCTATGAAATCTTTGTCTATTATATTTTCAAACCATATTCATGATTTAATAGATATGCTAGTGACTAAGTTTGATTTTTCTACGTCTCTTTATGTGGGCAATCTGTTAGGCGTTTATGGCAAGAAAGAAATTATGTCTAAATATATTTTTGGGAATCCTGTTGAATTGGAGTTTGAGGGATATTCTTTTTATGCACCTCAAGAATATGATTTATGGTTGAAGAATGTGTATGGAGATTATATGGTGTTACCACCAATGGACAAACGCCAAATGCCTCATGAATACATTTCAATAAATTTAAAACATTCCTGCCTTTGATTTAATCACTGTTTTTCTTCTCTTTAAGTTGAGATAATATTAGTATGATGAAGGTTTCAATACTCGTACCAGTTTATAAAGTGGAGAACTTTATAAGTAAATGTGCATGTTCTTTGTTTGAACAAACTTATGAGAATATTGAATATGTTTTTGTTGATGATTGTAGTCCGGATAAGAGCATTCAGATTCTTAAGGAGATGCTACTTCATTATCCTAATCGCCAGTTTCAGGTGAAGATAGTAACTCATTCAGTAAATAGAGGATTAGCCGCTGCAAGGAATACCGCATTAAAACACGCTACAGGGAAGTATGTATTAAATGTGGACAGTGATGATTATTTAGAGCATGATGCTATACGATTGCTTTATGAAAAAGCAGAAAAAGAAGAAGCTGATGTTGTTGTTTTTGATTCATATATAGATTGTTTAGGAAAAAGACGAAAATTACGTGAAATTTTCGTTGGGAATAAAGTTGAATATATAAAAAAAGTCTTGCAATTGGAGGTTACTCCCTCTATTTGGAGTCGTTTTCTAAAGCGTGATTTGTATATAAAATCAGAGATTCGTGCAATTGACGGGGTTAATCAGGGAGAAGATCTTTCTGTAATACCTCGCTTGTTATATAGTGCCAATAGGATTGTAAAATTGGATGAATACTTATATAATTATGTGCAGTATAATACCAGTTCATATACAAATAATGTGACAAAAAAGGCTTTAAGTAATATGATTCAAGTTTGTGATATGTTGAGCATTTTTTTTAACGGTGTTAATGATGCCGATTTGTATTCGAAGTCCCTGTTAATTATGAAATTGAGAGTTAAAATTTATTTGTTAAAACATATAGATAAAGATAACTTGCCAGAAGTTTCAAATTTATTTTTGGACATTGAGCAAAAACACCGATCTTTTCTAATGTTTCACGAACAAGTTATGTTGCTTATTTCTAGGTATAAGTTTTATTGCTTATTGAGATTATATACCGATATTGGAATTTTATTTAGAAAATATTTACGTATTATATTGGGGGATTAGTTTTATATATGGAGATAATGAGCAATGCACTTTTTTTGCATAAAACTAAAGTTGATATATTAAATAATTTATTTGTCTTCTTTTTTGTACTAAGCTTCTATAATTTTACTTATCAATCAAATATATATATATTATATTCCGTGATCTTTATTCCGTTTTTATTGATAAATAGGATGAATAAATATTTGCATTGGTTTGTGATCTTATTTATTTCTATATTTATTCTTCAGTTAATCTATCATGGGGCTAAAGACGCTTTTAGAATATATAAGACATTTGTAGTTCTATTACCTGCATTTTTATGTAACCGGATAAAAGATAGAAATACAATATTTGACCTGCTTGACATTTTTGTTTATATCAATGTAACTATCGTTTATATTGATTTCTGTTTGTTTTTTGTAACAGGAATAACTATGACATCTGTTGGTAACTCTGGCTTTATGCCAAGAATAGGAGCTTTGACAGAGGACTCTAATTTTTATTCTTATTTGATATTGGTCTATTCTTTTTTTAGAATAGTGAGAAAGAAGGACTTCCCATATATCTGTCTATTTTCTATTATTTTATCAGGTTCCTTTGCGGCCATCTTAATGTCGATTTTATTACTGTTTATATATCACATAATAAATAAAATTGAGACTGATAAAAGCGAACGTATGTTTAGAGGCTTTGTTACATCTTTTACAATTATATTATTTCTGTGCTATTTTTTAGTAGTCTATTTTTCTAATGATATAATAGATTATTTTGAGTCTTTAGGATTTGTAGGGTTATTAGAGATAAAACTAATATCTATGAGCCATAGATTTTTGGTGCAAAACGAGTCGATGTTATTGTTTCTGGAGCAGTATAATTTATTTATGGGTGCAGGAGCTGGCGAAACGATAAACTTGAATAGTTTGGGATTAAATTTACATAATAGTTACTGTCAGCTGCTCTTGGAATCAGGCTTGTTCTGCTTTTTATTGGTCTTATTTGTAGTTGCATATATGGGGAATAAGATACATGATTTGAGAATATATGTGTTGTTTTGTAGCGTTTTTTTGTTGGGTTGTATGATGGAAATATTATATTTCCCATTATTGTCATTTATTTATTATTATGATCGATCAAGTTGGGGTAAGAACTAAGTACGATTTAGTCTTTGTAGTTACTTACATTGACCAAAAACATATCGGTAGTTTGCTTAAGAGTATATATGATTATAATACTGTCTTATCTGTATTAGTAGTTCTTGTGGAGCAAGGAGGGATGATATTTGATATAGAGGGGTATGTAAACTCTAATATTCTAATTAAGAAAATAAGAATACAAAATATCATAAGTCTTTCATCGGCTCGTAACTGTGCGTTGAATTATCTCAAAAAATTTCAGATTCAATTTGGGCATATAATGTTTCCTGATGATGATTCAATTTTTGATATGGAGTTTTTTATAAAATATAAGTCAGTTGTAGAGAATGATAAATGCTATTTAATAGATGTGTTTTTCTTAAATAGTGTAGAGTTGTATAGACCTAATTTTTTTAATGATTCTCAGAAATTACATAGAAAAGATTATCCTTTTGCCATGTCTGTTAATCTTATTATATGTCAATCAATATTTATGCAAGTAGGGGATTTTGATGAGAATATGGGGGTTGGAGCTATTTATGGAGCAGCAGAAGATTCGGACTATTTTTTACGTTGTATAAACTGTGGAGCGAATTTTTATTATTCTAAACAATTGATTAATTTTCATCCTCATTATGAAGTAAAATATAAAAGTTTATCTGTAAAGAATCTGTGCTATCGTTTTAAGGCTTATGGGATGGGAGTTGAATATTTGTATTGTAAGCATAAGATGTATTTCTCTGCTGTCAATCTTTTATTTAGGGCAATAGGTGGAAGTTTGTTGAATTTATTTTTATGTAATTTCCCTTTGTCTTTGGCATATATATACTCCTTTTATTATCGATTAATTGTTTTTAGTAAAAAAATATGGTAAATTGTTCTATTGTAACTTATAGACATACGAGTGAAGAAATCACTTTGTTGTTAGATTGTATATTGAAGAGTTGTGTAAATAAGATTTATATTATTGATAATTCTCCAACTGACGAATTGAAGGTAATTAGAAATTATTCTGAACATATAATTTATATTTTTAATGATAGTAATGTTGGGTATGGTGTGGCACATAACATGGCTTTAAGGAAATCTATAGAAGAAAATGTGGATTATCATGTTGTGATAAATCCTGATATTTCTTTTGAAAAAGGATTGCTGAATAGATTAGCTTTGATTATGGATAAGAATAAAGATTATGGGCAGTTGATGCCCAAAGTCGTCTATCAAAATGGAGAATTGCAATATTTATGTCGTTTAATACCGACTCCATGGGATTATATATGTAAGCGTTATTTGCCGTTCAAGTATGCAAAAAAACATGCAGATAAATTTATGCTTAAATTTACTGGATATAATACAATTATGAATGTTCCTATTTTGTCTGGATGTTTTATGTTCTTACGAGTGAGTGCTTTAAAAGAAATAGGTCTGTTTGATGAGCGTTTTTTTATGTATCCTGAAGATGATGATTTAACACGAAGGATGCATATGAAATATAAAACGATATATTACCCATATCTACAAGTTTGTCACGGCTATGAGGCCGCTCCTTATAAAAGCTTGAAAATGCATTTTATCTTGTTGTATAACATGGTGAAATATTTCAATAAGTGGGGATGGCTTTTTGATAAGAATAGGCGTGAGATAAATAAAAAAGTATTAATGGAATTAGATTATAAAAACTAATGAATAATATAGAATATACGTTTTTATGAAAATACCTTTTTCACCACCTTATATTGACGAGGCGGTCATCAACGAAGTCGTTGATTCGTTACGTTCCGGTTGGATCACATCCGGTCCGAAAGTGAAGGCTTTGGAGGAAGAAATTAAATCTTTCTCAGGAGCAAAAGAAGTGCTTTGTGTCAATTCCTGGACATCAGGAGCTATTATGATGTTGCGTTGGCTGGGAGTGAAGGAGGGCGATGAAGTGATTGTTCCTGCCTATACTTATAGTGCAACGGCATTGGCAGTGCTCCATGCCGGAGCCAAACCGGTAATGGTGGATTCCGGAACTGATTTTAATATTTCGGTGGAGGCTGTTCGTAAAGCTATTACTCCTAAAACAAAGGCGATTATACCCGTAGATATTGCTGGTTTTCCCTGCGATTATGAAAGAATCATGGCACTGGTGCAGGAACCAGAAATGGTAAAACTGTTCCGTTCGGAATCTCCTGTGCAAGAAAAATTGGGACGCATCTTGGTGATGAATGATGCTGCCCACTCTTTGGGAGCACGTTACAGTAACCGTCAGCGTACCGGTTGTGAAACTGATGTGGCTATCTTTTCACTTCATGCCGTGAAAAATGTGACTACTGCCGAAGGTGGGGCCATTTGCCTGAATCTGCCTAAACCGTTCGATAATACGGAGTTGTATAAAGAGCTACGGATGACAAGCTTGAACTGCCAGACCAAGGATGCTTTTTCGAAATCTAAAGCCGGAGGATGGCGTTATGATATTGTCGGTTTCGGGATGAAAATCAATATGGCCGATGTAAATGCCGCCATAGGACTGGCACAGATACGAGAATATCCGGAATTACTGAAAGAACGAAAGCGGGTGTTTAATGCTTATAGCGATGCTTTTTCGGCTTGTGACTGGGCCATCGTTCCGCCTTCTGTGGATGGGGAAAAGGAAAGCTCTTATCACATTTATGCTTTGCGTATTAAGGACTTTACCGAAGAACAACGCGACCGGATGATTGATGAAATCGCTAAAAGTGAAGTGGCTGTCAATGTGCACTTTATACCGATGCCGATGTTGTCGTTCTTCAAATCGATGGGATACGATATAAAGGATTATCCACAGGCTTATCAGAACTTTAAGAGCGAGATATCATTGCCAATATATCCCCAATTGGATAGTGAAAAATTGAATTTCATTATTGAAACTGTAAAGGCGGCCTATGCGACCGTAATTACAGAAAACCGATAGTATATTTACAAACACTAAATAGATAAGTTGCTTGATCCGTTTTTTTGATATCGTTTTTTCCCTTTTGGGAATTCTTCTGCTTTCTCCCGTTTTTCTTCTTCTTTATATAGCCATTTGTCTCGAAAGTAAAGGAGGTGGTTTCTATAAACAGCTCCGTGTGGGAAGGTACGGAGGGGATTTTTATGTTTATAAATTTCGTTCGATGCGTGTAGGGGCTGATAAAAAGGGGTTGATAACGGTAGGAGGGAGAGATCCGAGAATAACTCGTACCGGATACCTGATCCGGAAGTATAAATTGGATGAATTGCCTCAGTTGTTTAACGTACTGAAAGGAGATATGAGTCTGGTAGGGCCCCGTCCTGAGGTTCGTAAGTATGTGGATTTATATACCGATGAACAAAAGAAAGTATTGAGTGTACGTCCGGGGATTACGGATTATGCTTCTATTGAGTATGTAGATGAAAATATGATTCTTGGAGAGGCTTCGAATCCTGACAGAGCATATATAGAACAGATTATGCCCGATAAGATACGGTATAATATGAAATATATCTGTAATCGTTCGGTGAAGGAATATTTTAAAATTATATTTCTGACATTTTGGAGCATCATTCGTTAGGTATGTTTTTAAGGAAACTGGGGGAAGTTCTTCTTTTTGTTTTCGTACCCTATTATGTGAGAAAGAATAAGGAGTAGACGGAAGTTCCGAAGAGAAGTTAATTCAATAAAAAAGAAAGGATCGACAATTGCCGATCCTTTCTT
>ERZ780137.49-NODE-49-length-130868-cov-6.689075_pt1 | contig 130868 bp, 130 predicted proteins | sample MGYA00511020_ERZ780137 | MGnify/ENA primary metagenome ERZ780137 (study PRJEB29588, sample SAMEA2157917) | human gut metagenome | biome: human gut; feature: human-associated habitat; material: faeces | place: Denmark | collected 2008/2010 ... | reverse complement strand
TATAGATTCATTAAATAAAATATCATAACTATCAGCTAAATAAATACTTCTAATCCTGCATTTTAAATTTTTATTTGTTATAGAATTAATTTTTTTATAAAATTCAAAAAGACAATTCATTCTAAAAATATCTTCATTGGGTTCCATCGAAATTAAACGTCCTAAGCTATACATTTTTACTATATCTTTTTGTTTTCCCCAAAATTTATTTCCATTTTCAAAATATGTTTTATAATTTGTAGAAATTAAAAACGACTTGTCAGTTACAAATATATCTTTCTTTTCCACTCCCTCATTTATTAAATTATTTATTATAGATAGAATTACAAATTTGTTATTTACCATCGTCATAGTATCTAACGTTTTTGTTATCTGCCAATTAGACATATTAATGTGTGTGGCACTCTTTAATACTACTTCATACTTTTCATCGCTCGAATACATCTTATTTCCCCTTTCCATTTTCAATGTCTCTAATCTTTATTTCTGTAGCCCATTGTCCTGCAAATGTAAAAAAAAGTGCTAACAACAATAAGACATTGGTATCTAATATACTCATCAATTTTTTTAAAAATATAAAACTTTTTAAATTCGGGAACAAAACTATAACTAATAATGCACAAATCTCCATAATAAATGTAATTGCTTGTGCAATTTGATTTTGCTTTGCAAAAGTATCAACAGCCATTGAAGCACTTAGTATTAACGCCGCCAATGTAAATGCAAAATTTGTTTCTTCTGTTATCTCAACTATATCCATCATATACATAAATAACATGATTATTAAAACAATCATAAATGATAGTCTATATTTATTTTTCATTGCCTTTACACCTCCATAACACTATCACAATATCTATTATATTCAAAAAATGCACGAAAAACAATGTATGTTTTCTAATTTCAAAAATGCACCCGTTTCCGGGTGCATCCTCATCAAAAGTGACACTCGATTAAAATTTGTATCTTCAATCAATTTAGTGGTTCCCCATCTTTCTGACTTCCACACATCGATACTTGTCATAAACCTACATTATCACCAAATCTAAAATCTCATGAGACTATCTTCAAAATATTCTTGAATGCCAGCTAGGACACCAGAATAAGTGCCATATTTACTGTCGTTTACTTAATTTTCCATTCTCCACCATTGTCTGGGCCTTTTCGTTCTATGATACCTTTATCTTTTAATTCTGATATATATCTAGCAATTGTTCTATCTGTAACATCTAATGCTATTCTTAATTCATCAATAGAAATATTCGGGTTTTCCGAAATCATTTTCAGAATCTCATATGCTTTAGCAAGCTTCTTCTTAGAATACTCTGGCATTAACTTCTTAATTTTTTCTTCCGAAATTTCTATGACATTTTCTATGACATTTTCTATGACATTTTCATTCACCTGTGTTGCATAGTTAGAACCATAATTCAGATTATACAAAGTCAATGTAAAATCATCATTATCCGCATCAAAGACTGGCATCTTAGACTCATCAAATTCAACCTGACCCTCGTAATCTGCCAATATCTTCTTAAATCCACTACCTCTACGCTCCATGTATTTCAAGCGGCTGAATATATCAGCTAATATCGGATTTCTTCGCTTTGATGGAATTTTCAATAAATCTTTTCCTTCTAGAGATATTCCGCTTACCATTCCACCCGGTGAATATATTTCGATTCTATCATCGAACATATCTATATGGACTTCACTGCCTATCTCCATATAGTTTCTATGAATCAATGCATTTACTACACCTTCAAGCACTGCCCGATCCGGATAATCCGGCATTTCAATTCTGCCGTCATCAACCTTACGCCATGCCTTCTTGGAATTATTTCTTACAAAATCCGTTCCTGCCTGTAATAGTGTGACAAGACTGCCTGTATATTCCTTATCATCAAGTGCATCTACTATACCAGATGCCTTTGTAAGTCCATTCCATCTTGTGCAAAATAATCTGGAATGACGAACCGGAGATTCATCTGCCAGAAGCGCTCCTGCATTCGTCAGATTTCCTTTTTCATCAACCAATCCAAAAGATTCATAATCTGTATCTTCAAATGCATTTCCTGTTCTCTGCTTATATACCGATTTTAATTTTGTAAAAGACATATTGTTAAAATCATATCTTGACTTCAGACTATCATAACTTTCACCACTTCCGTGAAGTACCAACTCTCTTAACTGCGAAGGTGTCGCCGGAACACTTTCATTTCCTATACGCATAAATGCAATAAGTTGCCCATCACCCTCATAATAGTATGGAATCTGCTGCCCTTTCATAACTTCTACAATAACGAATGTCTTGTCATTATCTTTTTCAAATGAAAGCTTAAACTCTGGTATCGGATTAAGGTGTGTTTTAATTATCTCACTAATTTTTTCTGCATCTCCTTTAGCATCCGAAAGACCAACCAACGCATCATCATTTGCCACACCAAATACCAGCTTACCACCATAGCAATTTGCAAATGCACTTATACTCTTGCACCAGCTTTTGGGTTTCTTTGTCTCAAGTGCAACCTTTTTATCGTAATCTGTGGTTTCGCCGATTAGCTGCTTTATATCCATAGTTCTCACCATCCTTCTACATTAAACAAGTGCCTATTTACATCACATGGGTCACAAAGCTTCTTTTGTAATTCCCTTTTCTTCCAATTGTTTCATTATCACATTTTTTAATCTTGCAGGAATGACCACCTTTACCAAAAAATTACCTCCGTCCAATTCTTTAGGAGCTTCCGGCTCATGCGGGCACAATATATTATTCCCCGCATTAACACTTGTTCTCATTTTATCAATCGGAGTTTCAAATTTCACACCACAAACATATAAACACCCTTTTTGTCTTTGTATTCTCATATTTTCCAAATACGGATTGCGTGGTTGCATAATCATAAAGCCATGATCCAAATAAGAAACTAAATCAGTATAGAAATCCTTTTTATAAGTATAATTGTCTTTCAATTCCGGATATTTCTGCAAAAGTATTTCTGCATATTCACTTACACTTATACGTTGCTTTTTAACATTAACAAGTTCACACTGTATCTTTATTCTTGTCCATTTAGGATCATACGGAGAATATGACCATATAAATATAGCCGCATCTTTTTCAATATTTTCACAACAAGCAAAAAAATAATGCTACATTTATATCCATTGTAAAGTCAATTAATCTTGTAGCATGTATATAATGCTGATTATATGCCATTACTTCAAATAGTAAATCTCCAGATTCCAGTATACTCTCATCCACAGATGTATCTCTGCATATACTTGGAGTGATTTTCCAAGAAGAATCGCTTTGTCCTCTATAAAATTCCTGTAAGTAAGTTCGTTCATCACCTGGGGCACCTCTACCTGATCTTGGTAAATCATAGAACGAATTATAATCATTTGCAATTTGATATATCTGCGAAATATCTTCTACCATAATTTCCTGATAATCATATTTTTCTTCAAAATCTGACATATAGCCACCTCTGCTAAAACTTGCTAAATCAATCGTAACGCTCTATCCATCATTTTATATTCTTTTCTACTTATTATTGGCATATATACATCAATATAGTTATTCTCCGCCCATTGAAGTATCTCATCTAGATCAGCATACATCTCATTCTCTTTTTTATTATGTAACATACGATTATTGTTATTCTCAGCAACTGTTTCCTGCTGTCTACATCCAATATATATTTCTCGTGGCAAAACAAAATCTTTTATTATTCCTGATTTTCCCATATTAATATCATCTTTAATTACTATCCGCCATTCCTTTTCATGAATCCACTCATCTGACTTGGTTAATGTATTAGCCAATATGTTTCTTTCAGAACTCTCTTCTCGGTAAAATATTAATTTATCACTATAGATTACCGGCATACATTGGTATTTCTTAACAAGCTCATAAAGGTTATATCCTAAACATATTCCCTTGTGATCTGCCGCATAATATCCCCACATAGGAAATGAATTATTAACTTCAGAAAAACAAGCAACAAATAATGAACTTCTCAATGCTTCTGTTTTCCTATTTTCAGTTTCCTGTCTCATATATGTTTCCATAGCTTCTTGTCTCTGGCTCCTTGGATAACTGGCTTTCAATCCGCAATCAACTGTAACTAAACAATCATATGGATCGTTGAAATTAAATGCACTACTTAACCATAATTGATGATTTTCCAAATTTCGCAAATCCCTATTCAAACCTCTGCTATACCGATAAATCATTTGAGTCTTATCAATATTATCTAATATCACATTTCTTGTCTCTTGCATATTATTTAATGAAATCTGCTCTTTATAATCTGAAAACCATTCTTTGTTCATACACTTAGTTTCCTTTCACAATCTGTCTCATCCAACCATCATAAAATTCTTTTAAATTTAGGTTGAATGAGACCCGTTTTAACTAAATCTTTGCTTTTCCTTCCATAATATCTGTTCCTTTAAGCATTTCGTATTTCATTGAACTCTCTACTGCAACCTCCTCTGCCGCTGCTCCTTTCGCCTTTACTACTGGATCATCTATCATATTGTCACCTTTTACTTCCAAAATCAAATAACTTCCATCGTCCATTTTTACTAAGAAATCTGGATAATACTTCCTTAATCTATTCGATTCCGGATCAATATATGGAACATAAAAATCTGTCTGGTCAGCAGTAAACATTCCCGTGAAATAAGCTTTTTTTACGTGCTCATTTGCAAGCAACTGTAAAAATAATTGTAACTCAGGCTTCGAATCAAAAACATAGGTATCTGCGTGAAAACTCTTGTCTTTATTTTTCACAACAACAGAATCCTCTGAATTCTGCATTATAATCAAATCCTCATTTCCACTAAACTCATAATATCCACCTTCTTTAGGCTTCTTAAGTAATTTAACATCAACATTTTCTTTTACAATCTCTTTGTTAACCCGGTATAATGCCTCAAATATGGTTGGCACAATTTTATCATAAATAATATCATTATGTTCATTGACAGCTACTAGTATCTTATCAATTCCTTCTTCTGATTCCCTCAGTATCCTAGCAACTTCTGTGCATCTAATATCAGGAAAATATTTTGCTACTTCTGCCACCAACGTTATCTCAGTATACGCTGTTTTACTAACCATATAGTTAACATTGCTTTCACGCACAACCGACGAAGTTGTAAGTCCTTCTTTAACATACATTGTTGCATCATAATTTTCTGTTTCTATTTCTTTTAAACCAAACGATAATCCTCTATCATAATGCTTAGTTTCCAAAGAATATTTATAATGCAATTTATTCATGCGCAATGTTCTAGGTGGTTCTTTCACACGCACAGGAACTTTCTTACGTTTTTTATCCTTCTTAACTACAAGTTCCTCTATGCTAGTTCTAAAATTCTTTTTAAGCTCGTCATCCAATATATCCATATTCTCTTTTGACAAATACACTGTGGCCGTTAGTTGTTCATCTGTAATTTTTCTCAAACATCTCATTGTTGCTTGAAGCACAAAAACTTTTGACTTTGGACTTCTAAAAAGAGCCACACTAAATAATGATCTACAATTCCATCCCTCTCTACCTTTATTAACAAGCAATATAAACTGCTTCTTACTGCCTGCTGTTCCAGCTATATCAAGATTGTTAAAATCTCTTATGTCTTCAGATTTAGTAATCTTTTCGTCTCCAACATTAACTAAAATTTTATCAAGAGGTATTCCCAATTCAGATAGTACTTCTTCAACAACTGGCCTGATTTCATCACGAACTTCTGCTATCTCTGCACCAAAAATAGCCATTTTAGGTGCTAATCCCTCATATTCTTTTCCACCATATTTTGCCCAGAAATCGGCAATAACAGCTTTTAGGAATTCTTTACTTTTTACGTTACTATAACCAATAACGCTAGTATCTTTTAAGAAATTATTTGTAATTGCCGCCTGCAATCCATAAGCATATATAACTTCCGGAAGAATTTTATTATTGACGTATGGTGTTCCTGTAAAATTATAACAAGCAACCACTTTACTTCCATGCTTAGACAATTTCTTGGACAATTCATTTATAGTATTCCGCAGGCTAGTGCCCTTACCATTTTCGTGCAAAGCCTTCTCCAAGTCTGCTCCAAACATATGATGTGCTTCATCTACATAAATACCCATTTGTGAAAGCCTGGTAAGTTTCTCAAAACGTTGATTTGACATCAAATCGTCGTTGTTACTGATTTCCTGTAATATTCCAAGAACATCATCCAATACTGATTGTCCCGGTACCTGATCACTAAACAACTTGTCTACAGAACTTTTTTCTTTATGCTGAGCCTTTAATATAATTTTCTGTGTATTAGAAATAATTATATTATACTTGGAACCATCTAATGTATTTAATGTGGTTCCACTATCTTCAAGAAAATACACCTTAATATTTGCATCTAATACACCAATATATTCCGGAGGTACAACCTTACTCTTATCAAAAGTTACTATTTCTTTTAACGATTGCAATACTGTTTTGTCCGGCGCAAAAACCAATGCATTATGACAATACTTATCATCTCGAGGCCATTTTGAAGCAAGAAGAAACTCATAAAAAATACAGGTAGCCATGAGAATTGTCTTACCTAATCCCATAGTTAATGCAAAAATATAATTTGGATAATCTTCCGCATATTTCTTTATTTGTAAAAAGTAATCATGATACTGTTTTGGTGAATAAACATCATATAATGTCATCTGCCCAGCTTCATCATAGAATCGTCTATCTGAAAAAACACCATTTCTCTTTGACCAGTCATCAAACATCTGATACATCTGTTGATTATTCATAAATTCTTTTACAAACACATACATTTCTAAGGCTTCAAACTGTGGGGTTCGTAAAAATGCGTCTGGGTTCTTTTCCTTGTCATTGTAATCCAGATATTTCTTAGTTATTTCACGATACCTGTTTCTTATAATTCCTCTATTATCTACATAAAATGAACGAAGGAACTCAAAAAAGGCAAATTCCATTCCAACTTCTTTTGCCATATCTATACCTCCAGTTCAAGTGATTCAGATAACAAATCCGTTATCTTTATTTTAATTTTACCTGCTGAATCTGGAATTTCATATATACCAGATACCAACTCATCTTTTGCCGGAATGTCACAAATTGTCGGTCTCATTGTCTGACCATCATAATTCCAGTCAATATAGATAGATTCTACCAACTGTCTCCAATCTTCAACTGATTCTTTCTGCATACTTAATTTCTGTAAAAGATTCATCGGATAAAATTCTTTTATTATAATCTGATTGTTTTCCTTAACAACATTGGCATCTGCTTCTCTCTTAAATTGTAAATCTTTCTTATCCCTAAGAATATCAACTATCTCTATTTCCAAATTATACGAAGAAAGTTCCTGTTCCAACGATGCCTTCAAATCAGCTTCATGTCCCATGCAAATAATCTTAATTTTTTCCACCACGCCATTCGGATTTTCTTCCTTGCGCTTTTCAAATGTATGATATGGTAAATTAGCCTTGAGCTCTTCTAAATCAGCCTTTGTTGCAATACGATTTGTAGGCATGATTTTAACCATCCAGCCATCTAATTCTCCATCATATACTGTTGATGAATCAAATTTTTGAATACCTAATGCATCAATAATTAATTCTTTCGCCTCTACTGGATTTCTAAAAAAATCATAATTATTCACATTATAAATTTCAAATCCAGTATATTTTGTATTATCCAAGTCATTTGATGCAGTTATCAATCTCTTTGTGGTAGTTTGAATTGCACCTAAATTAATATCCGCACCTATAAATCTGCGTCCTAATTTCATAGCAACAGCTTGTGTTGTTCCTGAGCCCATAAAACAATCAAAAACAACATCCCCTTCATCAGATGATGTATTTATTATTCTTTCAAGCAAAGCCTCTGGTTTTTGTGTTGGATAATTTAATGCCTCTCTTGCTTGAGAATTAATAACATAAATATCTCCCCATAAATTTTGAACCGGTTGCCCCTCATATTCATCTAAAAATGTCTTTCTTCTTATACGTTGACTTTTGTTCGCCGGAAAATATAATTTACCTTTGTTATCCCATTCAACCATTGTTTCATAAGAAAATGCCCATCCTTTTTCCGGTGGTTGATATCCTTTATATTCATAAATCAATGATGGTGTTGGTGTTGATGATGGGTTTGTTACTGGATCTCTACTATACAACCTTCCATCACCATCATCATACACAAAACGTTGTTTTATATATTCCTGAGTTTCTGGTGTATCTTTTGTTCGAATTTGCTTAAATTTATACATACTAGTTTTTCCATATAAAAGAATGGTATCTGTTAGCTGCCCAAATGATTTTGAATTGTTTAGAGCTCCTCCTCTTCTTTTCCATATAATTTCATTAATAAAATTATTACTTCCAAATACTTCATCTAATATGCAGCGTAAGTAATGACTTCTATGGTAATCGCAATGTAAGTAAAGACTTCCTGTTTCACATAGCAAATCCCTAATAAGTATTAGTCTCTCATACATAAACTGCATATATTCATCATTTGTCCATATATCTGAATACTGTTTTTCTTCAAATGCAGACATATCACTAAATGTCTTTTTCTTCTTAATTTCAATTGTTTTTTTGTAATCTGCCTTACTATCAAATGGAGGATCAATATAAACTAAATCTATTTTTCCACGATACTCTTTAAGCATATGACTCATAACTTGAAGATTATCTCCCCAAAATATCTTATTCATCCAACCATCCTTAGGCTCTCCATAGGATTCCTTAAGCTGTGCAGGATAATACTGTGTTGATGTATAAGGCCTTTTCCCCGTCCAATGTAACTCCGGATATCCTTTTATTGGTTGTCTTTGTTCAAATATAAATGAAATCTGTCCATCCATTAGCAATCTCCTTTTCTTCTACAGTAATGTCTCATATCACAGTTGGCACAAAGATTTTTATCTTTAGCTCTGCCACTAAAATCTTTATGTTGTATTTTTTCAACCACTTCATCAAATTCTTTTATTGTTTTATCAATCATTTCTGTTGACTTATTAAATGTTATTGTTGGTACACCATTATCCTCACCTGTATAATACAAATGCATTTTACTTACCTTTTTGCCTGTCTTTTCCTCAATAAGATGAGCATACACTTCAAGCTGTCTCCTATAACGATTCATCTCCGCTGTTTCAATTAAAACATCTGGTTTCTTCTCGGATTTAAAGTCAACAATCTCCACTGTATCACCTTCGCCCCTGATAAGGTCAACCTTTCCAAGCAATATATAATCAGGCTTTACTAAACTTACTTCCACCTCTGCATCTTGAATTCGACTCCAGTCACTCTGATTTCTCTCAACATACCTCAAAACCTGTTTATACGCAGCTTCTATCTGCGGTTGTCCTAAATAAGAATGCTCACTTTTCGATAATGTCATATAATTTGTATCAAACCACTCTCGTATTGTTTCCGGCACTATTGTCTGTTCTTCATGACGCATAGCTGCACGATGAATGTCTTCTATTGTCTCGTGTACTAATGTTCCAAAGAGTGTTGCACCTACTCTTACCTGCGTAAATCCAAGTTCTTTAAAAAATTTATACTGTAATGCACAATTCTCATACAGAGCGATGTGAGAAGTAAAAGAATATGTATCCTTTATATTTACAGGCTTTACCTTTTCCAACTTTATTTCTGAAAGATTTACATCTTCATAAGCAGGTAGCTTCTCATAGCACTCTTCAAAATATTTGCTTGGTGTGGCTCCATGACCTTTCTTTTCACAACAAGAGAGTACCAATAAATTTTGTGCTCTTGAAAATGCCGTATAATATAATCGCCAAAAATCAAAAAATTTTATATCTTCCCTCGTCTCAAAAACTTTTCTATGGAAATATTTATTTTCTATTTCTTCTAGCAAATAATTTCCACTACTTCTCGGTGTTCCATTTAATGAATCAACAATCACTATTGGAAACTCCATTCCTTTTGACTGATGTATAGTCATAAATGAAACGCACCCACTCGGAGCATACTCCGAATCATCTTCATACTCTGTAATTCCTCCATCAAATAGAAAGCGAAAATACATATTAAAAAAACGTTCTACCGACTCTATAATATTGTTTTCCGTGAAGACATCTATCCGATGTAGATATTCGTACTTTCCCAAAATTGAAGATAAAATTGATAAGTTTCTTGCAGGTCTTTCATCTATCACCCCTGATTTCATATCTATCCCTAAGTATGTACTAAATGGTTCAAACTGCAATAACTGATACAGTAATCCTGTAAATGCGTAATCTGCATTATCCTTTTTTAGATTAGCGTGTTTATGCATCTTCTCTGCAATCCATTTACCCAATGTATCTCTATACTGTAAAATAAGCTCTCTTGCAGCAGCTATACATTGAGTATCGTAATATTTATAGAGAATTTCAAAATCATACGAAAAATCTCTTTGTTGTAATTTACGAATATACTCTGGGAAACATAAAATCATGCACCCTATTACCTGCTTTATCTCTTTTCTTTCAAAGAACATTTCCGAACGAGGTGAATAAACTTTAATACCATGTTCCTCAAGATATTCAACCATACCTATGATTTTATCTCCTTTAACAGACTTACAAAGAACTGCAATCTGATTATAATCAGTTAGTACGCCACTACTTTTTAATTGTGTAATAAATGAATACACTTGTTCATACCAATCATCTAACAAATCTTTTCCTGAACATTTAATAACACCTACTTTAGCAGCCTTTTTCCCTTCCGGTGGAACAATCTTCTTCTCAAACCTAAAATTCTTCCACATAAAATCATATGCTCTACCATCTGTTGTGCTCATCCACTTATTGTAAAAATCAATAATTTGTCTCTCTGAACGATAATTTGTAACAAGTTTAACCTGCTTACATTCTCCTTCTGCAAAATGGCCTGGAAATTCCAATATATTTCTTATTGTTGCTCCTCGAAAACGATACAAACCTTGATCATCGTCTCCCACAACACATATATTTTTATTTTTTCCGGCAATCAAAAACACAAGTAATTCCTGTATGTAATTTGTATCCTGATATTCATCAACCATCACATACTTAATTTTCTGCTGTATTTCTTCCAATATGCTTGGTTCCTCGATCAATAATTTATATGCTTCTGTTTGAATACTTGAAAAATCAATTAAATTCTCATCTTCCATCAGGGTATTGTACTGTTTCATAATATTTGCAACAGCTACAATATGTTCATCTGCGTCTCCTTGCATTTCATCAATATCGACCAATTCTTCAGCAAGATTATTAACATACTTAACTATTTCTCCAGCTTGTCTCCAAGCTCCTTGCTTTTTATCAAATATAACATCAAAATAAGGCAAGTTCCTAAATCTATTAATCTTTTGAAACACCATATACTGCTGATCAAAATTATCCAGCATCCTATAATTTTTCTTAATCCTTGTATATTCAAGATGATCTTTAAGAATTCTCAAACAAATTGAATGAAAAGTACCAATATACATTTCATTCAGATTTACGGATACTCCTATTGCATACAATTCATTTGTGATACGTGTAATCAGTTCTTTCGCAGCCTTTTCTGTAAATGTAGCAATCATTATTTCCTCAGGAAGCACATCTTTTTCAATTATAAGATAAACAATTCTCTTTACTAATGTATATGTTTTCCCTGTACCAGGGCCTGCAATAATCAACAACGGACCATCTGTTGTTGAAATAGCACTTCTCTGTGCTTCATTTGCGTTTCCAAAATCAAATGCCATATCAGTACCCCCTCTGCATTTAATTATATATTCTCATATATTTATAAATCCTATTTCGTATTACATCTTACTTTTCTGATTTTTCTTGTATCGTCCATCAGCAGGCTTTATTGCATCTGAAGGAATTAACCATGTTTTTCCTTTTTTTATTGCACCTTCAATTCTTCCTTCTGCACATAAAACACCTATTCGACGTGAAGTGATATTCCATCTTTCTGATAATTCCACAGTCGTTAAATACTCCATAATCTTACCTCTTCAAAATCATACATAAGTAGAAACATAAAACTAGTTTGATTATACATCGTTTATCGGAATAATACAAACAAAAAAGAGAAGGATTTCTCCCCCTCTAATTCATTACTCCAATACCTCATCTAACATATCATTAAGTTTCATATACTCTACACCTAATGATTCACATACCATTGGAATTCCATTATTCTTGTTTCCTTCATCAGTTACTATAATCCCATCTTCTAAAATAGCTGTTGCAATCAAAAATGAATCTCCATTTGAGCTTCCCTTTGTTTGAATTTTTATTATTTGTGGAAATTGTTGTAATATTTCTGTAGTCTTTAACTGTACTTCCTTTGATAAAGGCAAAAAAGCATCTTTGTGTTCCTTTGCCCATTTTACAATATCATCATCTTTTAATTCTTCAAATATTTCCGAACTTGAAATAAGTTGTCCATTTTCTACAAATTCATTAAAAGCCTGCCATATATATGAAAATACTTTCTTAGTCATATGTAAATGATATATTCGGGCAACCCTCTTTATCCTCACCTATTTTCTCGTTATTTTATTCATTCCCTAGGCTAAAGATTTTTGCCCCTTGAGGATAAAGGGCGTTGCCTTGGGATATGGGGAATTTGACCTTGTAAGGGTATTATACCGAGCTTTTCGATACGTGGCAAGGCTCCTTATACTTCCATGTTTCCCGTTTGATATATCCATATTAGCATATCTTCCGTAGCTCTTAGTGACCATAAAGCATCCTCTATTGAAGCTTCTTCTAAGTCCACTTCTCCGTTCTCAGTATACCCTTCGTTAATGTGTGCACCTAAATCACAAGTAAACACATACAATTTATTTATAAAATTAAATCTTGGATATTGATATTTATTCTTTTTATCTGGTCCGTGTGCATTGTATTTTATTCCCGGAATATCCTTAGGTCTGTCTATTTCACTAATATTCTTATCTGCATGACATATTTTCTGCAATCCACTATACCATTCTCTATCAGACTCTTTTTTATAGGTAAAAATTCCTGTTATTACATTTCTGCAATGACCAATGCATCCTGTTCCATCACCATTTGCATATGCCTTTCTTGCTGCCAAATAACTCTCTGCTACATTTGGATATTTATTTTCTAACCATTGATTAATAATATTAATATCAAAATTGCTTTGCTCACTTCTGGCTGTAAATGGTACTATACAAAATTCACTATTTTCACACGCAATTTCAAATCCTAAAATATTCAAACTTCTTCTTAACTCTTCAACCCCTTTGTTACAATATTTATATATTATATTGCTTTGCTCATTATCCGGCAATGATTCAAAAAACTCATCAAAATCTACTCTTCTATTTCGACAATATTTCGAAACGATTTCAGTATCCGCATCCACTCGTAGAACTCTATATAAGTACATCTTTTTAGCAACATTATTTAATAATTTTGCTAATTCATCCATTCTGTACTGAAGTTCTTTAAAGGATTCAAACAGCCCGTTATATGTGTTCTCATTAAAATATATATCCCTCTCCTCTGGTCCATAACCATATGGTTGTATTTTGACTATGAATTGTGGTTCTCTTTCTTCATATAAATCACCTAATTCTGCATTATTGAACACTTTCTTCCACACATCCACTTCTGGAATAATTGGACTTTTATTATTATCTGACAAAATATCTGCTATTTTAGATAACGCAGCTATTTCTATTCTCTCCATATGTTCTCCTTATATATACCTTAATCAATGATTCTTATAATTTCTCGAATTAACACATCCATTCTATGCGCTGACATATTATCACATTGTTTTGATAACTCATCTGAATATTCTAAAAACCTATCCTGATTAATATGATACAATACACTCATAATGTTATAACAAGTATGATATTGTACGCTGTCTATTTCGTCAACTGGAAATGATTTCCTGTTATATAATTTGTCAATATTCTCTTTGATAATCTCCTTGTAATAATTATTTGCACAATACTCTCTTAACTTACGAGAATACTCAAAAGCCATTTTGCCTTTTGTTGTCTCTTTCAAATAGTCCACATAATGTTGTATCACCATCTTTCTCACAGCATTTCTTTCTTCCTCATATATTTCTTTTACCTTCTCTGCTTCTAAATGCCATAAATCATAACTATAACCTAGAATATCTTCATTTTCTTTTTTCACTTCATTCCACAATAGGTTTCGAACTATCTCTCTATATTTATCGAGCATAGATGCGTTGTCCTCTCCTATCGTTTCACTCCACATCTCATATTCATCAGCATTTCTATTAAGTTCCCCTATCGTTGTTGCTTTTACTATATCATCTTCAATCTTAGGCAAAATACGCCTTATTTCATCATCTGTCTTAAAATAATTAGGCTTATTTCCAGCTTGCAAAAATATTTTATACTCAAGCATTATATCTGATGTAGATAATACAATTTGATTATTATAATATTCCAACAAAATATTAACTAAATTTCTACTGCTTCTTACTTCCTGCAAATATAATAGTATTCTATATAGCAATTCATTATGAAGTTCATTAAAAATTTTTTTGTTGGAATCATCCTCATTGTCATTTTGTTTATAATATAAATTATCTGTAGATTCTACAACAATTGCAAAACATATTAATCTAATTTCATCCTTAAATTGCTGATTATCAATTTGATTGACCAGAATATATACATCATCATAAAATCTTTGTGCTTTTTTCAAAGTGCGAAGGTTCTTCACCTTATGCACACTCAAAAACTCCTGCATGAAACCAGCGTGTATTCCTATTTCTCCCCAATTTATCTTTTCTGGTTTTTCTGTAATATGGTATATCCTATCTATTACTTTTTCATTATGTTTCTTAAATATTTCCTTATTATTTTCTTGCAGTTCATCAATATTAGCTACAAGAATGATTTTTACGTTATTACATTTTTTCAATTCCTCAACTATTCCAAATACCTCTTCTATATTAATCCTGTCACTTACCCTTTCTAAATCATCTATCACTATTATGTGTAATGAATCAAAACCTTTTGACAGTAATAAAAACAATTCTTTTTCTCTTGCAATACTTTGTAATACTTCTTTAACACTCGAAACAGATTTCCATATATTAGAAATTCCATCCAATACTTCTGTTGCAGCTCCTGCAATCTTTCCTGCCTTATTATTTTTCAATACAAACTGACATAAAACTTCATGATATATCTGCTGACTATTTTGTAAGCCAAACATTGATATACTACAAACATTCTCTTGTTCCTCCAAAGCTTTATCAATTGCATAAGTCTTTCCTATTCCCCATGGTCCATCAAATAAAATACAATCATACGAAAAGCATCCAAATTTTTTTATTATGTCATAAATACAATCTGCTCTCATTATATTAAATCTCCTCCCATAGTTCATGCATGCAAATAATTTGTCTTAAATTTTCTATTTTCCCTACATACCATAGCTTGTTGTTGCCTAAATTCTATGGTTTTATCACTCCCACCTGTCCTTCTTATCAATTCATCCTGACCTATTATTTTCACAAGATTTGCAATCTGTTTGCCCATAACATCTTTATTTACATAAAAAATGGTTGTATATACTTTATCATTTAAAATTAACTCTCTAAGAATATCCTTATCTGTAATATCTAGGGAATGCCCGAATATGTAAAGATTATGTTGTACAGAATAATCACTTACATACTCTTTTGAACCATCATCCTTCTTATTACAATAGTTCAAATTTCTAATTTGAGCATTAGAATGAATTTCAGTAATCCAATCCTTATATTTACATCCTGTCTCTTTATATATCCTCTGATAAAACTTCTTAAATGCTATAAAATCTGTATCCCTGTTCTTTCTATCATCATCTAGATACTCATCTATGCCTAATACCATATTATTTGTTTCTATTGTATTTTTAATATCTGTACTTCCATGTATGTAATCGTATTCTGCACAAACACAACTATCATATAATTTAGTGTATGTCTTTGTATAGTTGAAACTAAGGACTTTATCAAATGACATTTTTTCAATATCTGGTGAAACCCTATTACATTCAATTTTCTCAACATAATCCGCCAAATAAATTTCTAACGCTCGAATGAATCTATTTAAGTCGTAATATAATTTATCTCTTATCTCTTGAAATGTTAAAGTTTCCATTCTTCTTTCTGTTAATGGTATTTTTATCTGCGTCGTAAATAAATATTGCGAATACTTATGTTGTAAAAAGTCATTTGATATTTCATATACTTCATCTGATAATCCCGATATCCTTTTAGATTCATCAAACATATCATTATCAAGCGACTGTATAATTTTACTAATCTCACTTTCGAAATCTATCCAATTTTCCTTTTGATACATTAGGCATTGTAAAAAATATTCAATCCAAAAATTGTCTTCTAACAGTTCTCTCCATACCTGTCCCTGTGAAAAAATATTATTTCTTACGTTCCCCATATTAATTTTTATAAGCTCTTTTATTTGCTGATTAATACCTCTCCAATCAAGATTTGATATATCATCATTATTTTTTATTTCTATCACTTGATTTATAACTTCAACAAACTTCAAAAAATCTGTATATTTTGTAGGCAATCCATGCGCCAAATCAAACCCATTTCCAATTACAAGTATATTCATTGTCTTCTCCCTTGTTAAGCAATCATAAACAACTATTGCGTATACTCATTATAACATAGATACATTTGTAATGAAATTTCTTATAATAACCTAATGCTCATAGTTTTATTCCAATAACGCCTTGTAAATTTCTCCATTATATTGGCATTGAGAATCGGGAAACCCTTTCCCGATTCTCAATCCTCCTCAAAGCTAGTATTTATGTAGTATTTATGTAGTATTGATGACTTTTTGCCTCATAAAAAAAGTGGTCTAAAATCATATATATAAGATACCTATAAATAAATTATGCTTCTAAGAAAGAAAAGGATATTGCTTCATATATATGTAACAAATTGCCATCAAAAAAATTTCTTAGCAAACTATTGCTACTATGCATATATCCTCTTCCACACTTTTCTTCTTAGCAGCAATTTTTATTTTTAGAAGCATTCCTTTTCTCATATCTGCTTTGTTCATATGCCTACACCCTTCTTCTATCACAATACCCCAATCACTTACACCATGGGACTTCCAATAATTTCTGCTTACATCCAAAAGCTTTGTTGTCATTGGTTTTGTAAGATGCTTTCTGCTCACACATTCCCTCACCATAAGGTTTCCATCGGCTTTGGTAATAACAAAATCAGATGTATATGCCCCTTCTTCCAACCCCTGCAACAATACATTAACTTGGAACGACTTTACTTCTTCTGTTTCCGACAATAGATTTGCATAGGCATATTGAATTGCATCATAAGTTCTACATACTCCCTCACACTTTGCAACTACTCGTTTTGAAACCTTTGCTCCTTTGTAATTCTTTTTCCTCATAAATACCACCTTTCTTTCCAAGGAATACAAGAGTAGGAAAATGCCAAATTTGATGTTTTGGGGGAAAATGCCAAAAACGCAATCCTTGGAAGCCTTGATTTTAGGGCATCCCCAAAAACGGATTTTGCCAAAAATGAAATCTCCCTATATTCAGGCAACCCTCTTTATCCTCAAAAGGCAAAATCCTTTATCCTCACCTATTTTCTCTTTCAAGGCATCTTAGGACTTCCTTCAAGGTCTTGGCTTACTCTCTCTTTCTTCTCTCTTTCTTCTCTCTTATCTCTCGATATTCCTCTATTTTCAAGGCTTTCTCCATGGTTTTAAGTAAAAGAAAAAGACCTCATAGAACGGTTTTTCCGCTCTACAAGGTCTTTATTTTCTCGTTATTTTATTCATTCCCTAGGCTAAAGATTTTTGCCTCTTGAGGATAAAGGGGATTGCCTTGGGATAAAAATTATTCAAACTCTATCGTTCCCGGCGGTTTACTCGTCAGATCATACATAACCCTGTTCACACCCCGAACCTCATTAATAATGCGGTTCATTACTTTATTCAGCACCTCATACGGAATCTCCGCAGACTCGGCTGTCATAAAGTCAATCGTTGTCACGGCACGAAGTGCCACTGCATAGTCGTAGGTTCTCTCGTCACCCATGACACCGACAGAACGCATATTGGTCAATGCCGCAAAATACTGGTTCGGCATCCACGGCGCGTCCTTGCCATGCTCGTTCTTGTACTCCTGCGCTGCACCGTCAACCTCTTCGCGGTAAATGGCATCTGCATCCTGTACGATGCGTACCTTGTCCGCCGTAACATCACCGATAATACGGATTCCAAGACCCGGTCCCGGGAATGGCTGACGGAAGACTAAGTAATCCGGAATACCAAGCTCTAAGCCGACCTTTCGTACCTCGTCCTTGAACAGATCACGAAGCGGCTCAATGATATCCTTAAAATCTACATGGTCAGGAAGTCCACCGACGTTGTGGTGAGACTTGATGACAGCAGATTCACCGCCAAGACCACTTTCCACTACGTCCGGATAAATCGTACCCTGAACTAAGAAATCCACCGCGCCGATCTTCTTTGCCTCTTCCTCAAAGACACGGATAAATTCCTCGCCGATGATCTTACGTTTTTGCTCCGGCTCTGTCACACCCGCTAACTTTCCGTAAAAACGCTCCTGCGCATTGACACGGATAAAGTTCAGATCATAATTGCCGTTTGGTCCAAACACTTCCTCGACCTCGTCACCTTCATTTTTACGGAGTAAACCGTGATCCACAAAGACACAGGTCAGCTGGTCGCCGACAGCCTTAGAAAGTAACACTGCTGCAACGGAAGAATCCACGCCACCGGAAAGAGCACAGAGCACCTTGCCGTTTCCGACTTTTTTGCGGATCTCCTGAATGGAATGTTCCACAAAGGAATCCATCTTCCAGTCGCCGCTGCAACCGCACACATTGTAAACGAAGTTCGATAACATTTTCGTTCCTTCCTGTGTGTGAAGAACCTCCGGATGGAACTGGATCGCATACAGATTTTTCTCACGGTTTTCTGCTGCTGCAACCGGACAGTCTGCCGTATGCGCACAGATTTCAAATCCCGGTGCTGTTTTGGAAATATAGTCAAAGTGACTCATCCAGCAAACCGTTTTTTCCGAAACATCTGTAAATAAAGGAGAATCCGTCTTTACAAAAACATCCGTCTTACCGTACTCACGAACCGGTGCCTTTTCTACCTTTCCTCCTAAAATATGCATCATAAGCTGAGCGCCATAGCAAAGGCCTAACACCGGAATGCCAAGCTCAAACAGTTCCTTCGTATAGGTTGGAGAATTTTCCTCATAACAACTGTTTGGTCCTCCGGTCAGAATGATCCCCTTCGGGTTCATTGCTTTGATCTGCTCAATATCTGTTTTATAAGAATAGATTTCACAGTAAACGCTGCACTCACGCACCCGGCGCGCCACAAGCTGGTTGTACTGCCCTCCGAAATCTATCACGATGACGGTTTCTCGCTTCAAAACACACGTCCTCCTTCTTAAGTAATCCTACAATAAGTTTTATTATACGTTCTTGCAAAAGGCTTGTCAAAATTATTTTTTACAGCCTCTCACGCACTGCCTGCCACGCCGCTTCCAGACGTTCTAACGAAAACGCAGCATTTGCCGGACTGGTGGACGGCAGTTTTACCGCATGGATGCCACAGACCGGATACACATATTTTTCATACAGGCTGTGCGCCTTTCCTCCATTGGTAAAAATTGTTTTGATCTGTGTTTTTTCCAAGATCATGGAAATATCATTCGGCACCACATCCCGGATTGAACTGTCACTCGATCCTTCGATCGTACAACTGTGGATGACATCCCAGACGGCAATCCGATGCCTCAGTAAAAAATCTTTTTTCTCTGGGATCGTATCCGGTATTGCATCCTCCATCAGCAATGCTAACAGTTTCCAGAAACGGTTCTGCGGATGCCCGTAATAAAACTGCTGTTCTCTGGATTTTACCGACGGAAATGTTCCTAATATCAAAACTTTGGATTCATTACTAAAAATTGGCTCAAATGTATGCGTCACGCTGTCTGCTTTCGCCATGTTATCTCCTTTTTGACGCTGTATCGTTAAAGTCCTTTCGCTAAAAATTTCTTCCGTTCCAGCCCCAGTCGCTGATACCGCTGTAGGTCACATACACTGCATCCTGCGGAATGCCAAGCTCCGTTTCATAGATGTCGCAGATTTTTGCTGTCATCTGGCTATAGGCATCCGGTGAAGCGTTTCCAAACAGGCTGACTGCCACAAACGCACCTTTTTCTAACTTCTTTCCACCCATGTAGAGTGTGTAGTCGTCATCAAATCCTACCATTAAAAACCCTTCTGATTTGTTTAATGTGGTAATCGCCTGTCCAAGCTTTGCCTTAATCGTTTCCTTTTTGTCCTCTGTCATTGGTAATGTTACTTTTGAATCAATAAATGGCATTTTTCTACCTCCTGTATTTTCATATCTGATGATATTTTTCTCATAATTTTTTACTGATCAATCGCGTAAACACGCTGATCCTTTTCCTCTATGAGAGCTCACTTCATCATTTACACCTATCTAGTGATGTCCCATATGTAAATATTTTTCTCTTGTGGCAAGTCCACCGCGGATATGGCGCTCCTGCTTATTGATATCCAAAACCTGTCTGGCTTCTTTTGCCAAAGACGGATTGATCTGCTGCAGACGCTCTGTCACATCTTTATGTACCGTAGACTTACTGATCCCAAACTCCTTTGCAGTCTGCCTAACCGTGGCATTATGTTCAATGATATATTTTGCGATCTCGATCGCTCTTTCCTCGATATAACTTTTCAAGTGTCTTCCTCTGCGATATTTGTTTTTACAATCTATGCAGAGTTTTACACAATTATTCTATCTCATTTCCACGGTCCATGCATCTTCATTTTTGTTATAGCCCGTTACACTTAAGTACTGCTGCGGACTGTTTCTCTTTAAGGCATCATATGCTGTCTGCAATGGGATCCATTCACGGTTCCTCGACGGTCCGCTGGAATCCGCCAAAAAGACCTCATCTTTAGCCTCATCGTACAGCCACAGGGTGACATAATGTCCCGGCATATCCTTCCAGAAAGTATCGTCACTATTGCTGCTGATCAATACCAGCAGACCTTTGCTGTCTTTTGCAAGCTGCTGAAATTCTTCATAAGAAGATGGTTTTCTTCCCATCTCACACTCTATTCCCATCGTTTGCAGGGTTTCCCGCATCGCATCCCAGCCAATCGCTCCGAGACCGCTGTGTGGATTGTAATTCGATACCTCCTGTGCATATTCGTACATCTGCAGCGGTGTGCACTTGTTGCCGCTGACGGTACTGTATATATTAGCCATACTGCACAGGCCACAGCCAAACTGGCTGAACTGCTGCCCGCCTGCCTCTTCATAGCACCAGGCACCGGACCACTCTTTTTCCTTTTCATAGGATTTCGTTCCCTGAAGATAGGAAAATACGGCATCCTCCGGTTTTGCTTTTTCTTCCTTTACAGGCTTTTCTTCTATGATTTCTTTTTCCTTGTCTGCCGCCTGTGTTTCCTCTTCTCCGTGGGCTTTCATAGTCTGAAACTGTCCGACGGAAATCCCCTGGCATGCACCAAGAAATCCGGCAAGGCAGACCACTACCAGACCGGACATCCATTTCTTAAGTGTCTTATGTTTACTCCTCATATCCCATTGTTCCTATTCTATCCTGTTATCACCGCAAATAACTGCCTAGCCTCCTAAAGTAACATCCTGTCGGTTGTACCACTCCAGTACCTGTTCAAAATCCGCATCCGAATAGTCCGGCCAGAGATGTTCCTCCACATAAAAATCCGCATAAACCGACTGCATCGGAAGAAAACCTGACAGCCTGCGCATACCGCCCCCTCCTGCGTCAGCATCTCAACAGCCTCTACACAGGCACTTTGAAAGGCATCGAACTGTTCTTTTGGTCTTTTACAGTTATCTGTCGTAAATCCGTAGTAAGTCAGCTCTTCCACACCATATTCCTTCGCTTTTTTTAACAGCTTCATTCCCGGCTCTAAGCCGTACTGATAACCGTCTTTTTTCTCCATCTGCTGCGACAATGCCCAGCGGCGGTTACCGTCCGGAATGATCCCAATGTGTTTTGGTATCCTCATACGCTCACCTGTCCTTTTTTTCCAGTATTCCCTTTTTCCGGAAAAAAATTCTTTCAGATAAAACGCTTTTCTTATTAATATTAATAGGAAAGGATCTCATAACCGTCTTCGGTCACTAAGACCATGACTTCCCACTGCGCACTCGGCTGTCCGTCTGCCGTATAGACCGTCCAGTCGTTTTCTTCATCGACAAAAATATCTGCCTGACCCATATTGACCATCGGTTCAATCGTAAATACCATTCCCGGAACCATCAGCATTTCTGTACCGGCTTTGGAATTGTAACCAACCCATGGCTCCTCATGGAACTCCAAACCTATGCCATGGCCGCCGATTTCCCGTACAACGGTGTAACCGTTTGCATAGGCATGGTCATGGACTGCCTGACCCATATCTCCAAGGAAGCCCCATGGTTTTACCTGCTCTAAACCTTTTTGTATACATTCCTTTGTGACATCCACCAGACGTTTTTTCTCCTCTGAAACTTCGCCGATACAAAACATTCTCGAAGAGTCTGAAAAATATCCGTTCAGGATCGTAGAGCAGTCCACATTGACAATGTCGCCCTCTTTTAAAATATCCTCTTCGGACGGAATGCCGTGGCAGACCTGTTCATTAATGGACGTACATACGCTCTTTGGAAAACCCTGATAGTGCAGTGGTGCCGGGATTCCGCCCATTGCCGTGGTTCTCTCATAGACCATCTTATCGATCTCTTCCGTGCTCATTCCCGCATGGATATGCTCGCCCACATAGTCTAAGACCGCAATGTTAATTGCTGCACTGGCTTTCATGCCGGCGATCTGATCTTTATTTTTAATGATCTTGTGCGGTGGAACCCGGTGTCCCTCACTGCGAAACAGTTCTATTTTTTCATCAAATGCCTGATGGCAGGCTTTATATTTTCTTCCACTGCCACACCAGCAGGGATCATTTCTTCCTATTTTCAACTTTCATCCTCCTGATCCTCAAATTTATGGTTCAATGTCACATTTCCAAACGGTACCTTGTCCCAGAATTTCTTTTTGACTTTCAGCTTATGCTCTTCTAACATTTTTTCATAGGCTTTCCCATTGTAGTCATAGGCGCCAAAATTCTCGCCTTCTTTGTCTGCTAAAATCTTCTGGTACTTCTCAGCAAGCGCTGCCTTATCTGTCATTTCATAGATCTCTTCATCGGTCAGTCCCGCCCGCTCTTTCTGCTCATCCGATAAGTCATAGCAGAGATCGGATGCGGAATCCCTAGCATACTGCTGCTCTTTTTCATCCAGTTCCATACCCTCTTTCTTTGCCGCTTCATAAAACATCATATCATGGACGACTCTGTCTAACACGGCTCTTTTTGCCTCTAGCCGTATAAATTTTCCATTGGTATGCAGTCCCCAATAGGCATTTGTATCATCCGGATCATAGACCATTGCCTGCTTTTCGATCTCCATCTCCTGCCTTGCAATGTAATAAGTCATGTCACGCAGTTGATAATCGGTTCCGTCTAAGGTAAATATGGTCTTATCCAGATCCTTTAAATAGTCAAACCGGTTCCGGTTTCCGTACAGTGCCGCAAGATAGATCATGATGGCTGTAGCTGCGAGAATCCCTACGATCGCAACAACCTGTTTTTTCATATAATGCTCCTCTTATGATAACGCTTCTCTTATGACTCGCAGAGCTTTGCAACAACCTGATTGATCAGTTTTCCATCTGCTTTGCCTTTTAACTCCGGCATCACATTTTTCATGATCATTCCTTTGTTCTTCTGTGCTACAATATCTGCAAATTTTTCCATGATAAAATTCCTGATCTCTTCTTCGCTCATCAGTGATGGCGCATATTCCTGAATCACATCATAACGGAACTGATACTCTGCTTTTAAATCTTCACGCTCTGCCGGGCAGGTATCAATCTGTTCTTTTACGGTTTTTAATTCCTTTAAGATCACCTGATCTACCATATCTTCTTTGATATCATCACGGCATCCTGCATCGATCGCTGCCTTTTTTACGGCTGACACTAAGGATGAGATTGCCTCTTTTCTCGGTTTATCCTTTGCTTTCATTGCTGCTATCATATCTTTTTGTAACTGTTCCATCTGCATATCTGTTTCCTCCTTATACAACTCACACTGCTACCATTATAACACTCTCCCTTTTTACTGACAATTCCTATCTCACAGCAAAAAACCTAAGAAATAAACTCTGTTATTCCTTAGGTTTCTTGTATTGATTATTTTTCTATGATTTTGCAGATACTGCTACAACAGTCGTCTTACCGTAATAATGGTCTTATAAGTTGCGTTATCGTTTCCGACGATTCCATAGGCTGTTCCCTTGGCATGGACGATCTTGCCACCGCCCATGTAGATTGCCACGTGACCTGCATAACAGATCAGGTCACCTGCCTGTGCATTCGCATAGCTGACTTCCTGACCGCAGCTTCTCTGGGCACCGGAAAAACTTGGGATGCTGATTCCGAAGTGTGCATAGACATAACTGGTAAATCCACTACAGTCTGCACCGGTATTCGGGTCTTTTCCACCCCAGACATATGGTTTTCCGACAAACTGCATGGCATAGTTCACGACATCCGAACCGCTGACATTCGTAGTCTTTGGTGGATTTAAGTTTCCTCCCGGTACGCTTGCATTGGAATTTGGCTTAGAAGTTCCTCCGCTGCCCCCGGAGCTTCCACCGGATGACCGGCCGGATGCCGCCGCTGCTGCCTGCTGCTGTTGGATGATCTTATTCTGCTCTGTGATCGTCTTCTGATATTCGCTCGCAAGGCTCTTTGCATTGGCAATCTGCGTATCCGCATTTGCCTGCTGGCTTCTTAAGTTTGCCATGGCTGTCTCAAGCTGCTTTTGCTGCTGCTTTAGATCATCCTTGGCTGTTTCTAATTCTTTCTTTTCATCCTCTACCTGTGCTTTTAAATCCTCAACCTGCTTTCTGGTCTTTTCATAATTATCTAACAGATTCCTGTCATAATCATAGACCTCATTAAAATACTCCACACGGTTGAGCATATCCGCCATACTTTTGGATTCTAACAGAGAAGAGATTACGGCACTGTCACCACGCTCATACATGAACTTAATACGCTTTTTCATTGCCTGATACTGCTTCTTCTCATTCTTCTGTGCCGTCTTTAAGTCTTTTTTGACCTGTTTTAACTGCTTTTCATTCTGATCGATCTCTTTTTCTAAGATTCCGACATCTACCATGAGGTTGACAAGTTCTTCGTTCTTTGTGTCTAACTCGCCTTCAATCTCTTCTTTCTTATTCTCAAGATTATCAATCTTTTTATTTACATCATTCAGATTCTTTTCTGCTTCTGACTTCTTATTCTGTGCCGATGTCGCATACACTACCTGCGAACTTCCAATTGTGAGTGACACTACGAGTACCAATGCCAGAACTGCTTTTGCCCGTCTCTGTAGTTTTCTCATCTGTTTTTTCTCCCTTATGATTGTTGTTTTTGACTAACACCCTAAGTATAGCATCGTTAAAAATCCTTTTCAACCGATTCCAGTTTTTTCATAAGAGATTTGGTAAGATTATGCACCCATATTTTTTACGATAAGCAGTTTATCCCCCTTGCCCACACGGTCAGAGGACAATTCATTGGTCTCCATGATCTCGCGTACCGTGGTGTGATTTTCTTTTGCAATATTCCAGATGTCATCCCCATCTTTTACAATATAACCTACCAGTCCCGGAATTTTTTGCAGGCTCTCATAGTCCGCTTCCTGACAGTTTACTTCCTGTACCCGTTTTCTGTTTCCGATGGAAAATGCGATCAGATTCAGGTTGATGACTGCCTTGATCTCCACCTGTGTATTGTCGATCAGAATGGTCGTAAGCTGCTCTAAACCACTTTCAATCTCATATCGGCTGTTCTTTTCAATGCCCGGTACTTCAATGGTCTGATGGAATGGCAGGAATCCTTTTAAGGAACCGATCGGCATTTCATCATCCGTTGTGATATAGAGAAGCTCCACGGCAACCGTTCCCTCTACATAGACCCCGTTTCCGGAAATTTCATGCGTATCGATCTGCACACTTCCCTCGGCACAGCAGATCTGCAGCATATTTTCCTGCGTTGCCTCTAATTGAAGCTGCTCGGAAGCACGGCATTTTGCATTGTTTTTCATCAGTAATTTTTCAAATGTAATATCTTCAAAAACCGGACGGACATCTTCCTTTAGGGAATACACATCCTGTAGCATTTCAAACTGTTCCTCTTCCCACAGCTTGATGTCTAAATCTGCCACGGCATCCACCACGAGCATCCGCTCTTCTCCATCGTAGTCCGGCTTTACCTCCACGTCAAAAGAAACATCGTCCACACCCACATAGGATACCAGTTGATCTCTGCAGCCGCTGCAATCCACTTCGCCCTGAAGCGGAACTGTTGTCTCTAACCATTGCAGCCGCTCATCCTCTTCATTTCCCTGATAGAGTATATAAATAAGAAGTTCTCCGTTAAATTGAATGACATCCTCGCCAATGCGGGACTCCAATCCGCGAAGCTGCACATTTTTCCAGAGCAGCTCACGGATATTCGGCTTATTCGATGGCAGAATAATCTCATTTTTAAAACGGCAGGTATCTTTTTTTGCCGTCACAAGCTGCAATGCCTCTATGTTTTCCTTGCGTATCTCATAGTCTTCTTCATTTTCCATCGCATAGCTGATCTCTTCATCACGCACCTCATCCATCTGCACATGAAAAACGATCAGAGAACGGATGCTCAATTTTCTCGAATTGATGATCCCGATATTTAAATCCTCAATATCCCATGTCGCCTTAACCGGGTCAAATTCCTCCGCACCGTCTAAATTTACCGTCTCTGAAAACGGAATTTCGCCCTCTAAATACGCAATGTCGTTTTCCTCGCCATCGCTGCGGTATAACACCTGAAATCCGAGATTTCCTCTTAACAGCACATGCCCGGTCTCTGCTTTGGCTTCTTCTAAGTGAATTGCTCCTTTTGTTGTAATAATTCTTACAATATCCGGCTTGCTCTCCGGAACGTTATAGTCATCGTCAAGGGTGACCTGGCTCATCGCCCGTCCCTTTTCATGGCTCATATGTATATACTTCTTCTTTAATTCCATAAAAAACTCCTTTGCTTGGGACTTTTTACATTCTATTCCAAGCAAAGAAGTTTTATACTTTTTTAGCATAATTTCATGCGAATATCTCTCGTAATAATGTCGGTGTAACTAAAAGACAGTAACTGCGGTGGATTCTCATCCCTCTCATCATCTATCAGGATGGTAAATACACTTGGGTATGCATTCTGAATCACGCCTTCCTGGATATCAACTTTATTTCTGCCACGGTCTAACTGTATCTTTACCTTGCTTCCACACTGTTGAAGAACCGATGCTCTGACTCTGTTTAAATCCTTCTGCTGCATTCTTTATTCCTCCTAACCCACAATTGACTCACTGTATCTGCTTTAGTTTATCACAGTAATAAAATATTTGCAAGGTCTAAACACGATTTTTTTACTCAAAAACCACAATATCTTCCGTTTTTTCTGTCGAGACAACTATATATGGGTAACTTTCGACTTTTTCCGACACGTCATTTTCTCCCGGTCCGATCAGCTCCGATTTGAAATAAACTGCATTTTTAGCCTGATATAAATCCTTCACCTGTATGCTGTAACCGCCTGTTTTCTGCACTCCATATCCGCGGACAATGTACAGTTTGTCACCGGACATATATGTAAGTTTCATCTCCTTTTGCTTTTTCTCCTCAATAATCTTTTTCAGCTCATCGGGAAGCTCTTTTTCAGAGATCACGGTAAATTTCATATCACTGACTTTGGCGTCATCCTTTTCCTCCACCTTGCATCCGCCTGCCGTCATCATCAACATTGTCAGCAGAATTCCTAAGCACATCATTGTTTTTAGCCGCCTCATAGATTCCCTCTTCCTATTCTTCTATTCTGTATAAATAATATGCATTTTGTGTTGTAATTGTTCCACCATATTTGTATAATAAATTTTATGTAATGAATTTTAAAGAGGTAGCATTCATATGATTCGATTAATTTTTGTAGTTATTTTTTTACTTTTATACTTTATCTTAGGACTGCCCGTTCTCGGAGTCCTCTGGCTGATCGGGAAGCGGAATAAGCCCGCAGCAGACATCGCAAGCCTGCGGATCGTCCAATGGGCATTCAAAGTGATCCTCTTTCTCTGCGGAACAAAATTAACCGTGATCGGGGAAGAAAATGTACCAAAAGACCAGCCGGTACTCTATATTGCAAACCACCAGAGCTATTTTGACATTGTGGTTTCCTATTCCCGCTGTCCGGGACTGACCGGTTACATTGCAAAAGACGGCTTAGAAAAAGTTCCGATCCTTTCCATCTGGATGAAACGGCTCTACTGTCTGTTTTTGAACCGTCAGGATATCAAAGAGGGAATGAAGACGATCTTAAAGGGAATTGACCAGATCAAACATGGGATTTCGATGTGTATTTTCCCGGAAGGTACCAGAAATGATAACCCGAAAGAACTGCTTCCGTTTAAAGAGGGAAGTTTTAAACTGGCATTAAAGACCGGATGTCCGATCATTCCGATCGCCATGACGAATACACCTAAGATTTATGAAGCACAGGCTCCTTTATTAAAAAAGACACACGTTGTGCTTCATTACGGCAAACCAATCCTTCCAAACGAACTGGATGCCGATACGAAAAAGCACATCGGTGTCTATACAAAATGCGTTATTGAACAGATGCTTGAAGAGAACGAACAATATCTGGAAACTCCATAAAGTGAGATGCTTTTACTAAAATGGTATCCCCTTTTTTCAGATAAGATTTCAAATGTAACAGCAGTTCTTCTTTCGTAGCAAAATAGAATATTTCCATGGTTTCGCTATGTTCTTCTGCACCTTTGGCTAATTCCTTAGAGAGTTCGCCGCAGCAGAACAGAGCATCCAGACCACGGCTTGCTGCATAGGCTCCCACTTCATAGTGGAGCCTTTTTTCATCCGCTCCTAATTCTCCCATATCACCAAGCACTGCGATCATTCTGCCTTTTGCCTGTGTCAGTACGTCGATGGATGCCCGCATGGACACCGGGTTGGCATTGTAACAGTCATCAATGATCAGCATATCATTTGCATGGATCAGGTTCGTGCGACCTCCGATGGTCTGTGCTTTTTTAATGCCTGCACAGATCTGTTCTACATCCAGTCCTAGCTCCATGCCAACGCAGGCTCCGGCTAAAGCATTTAAGACATTGTGTTCACCCGGTATCGGTATCTCCACCTCTTTGGTACACTCTGGAAAATGAAAGACTGCTTTCATGCCGTCTAAGCCAAGATTCCGGATCTCGGTGGCATAGATACAGTTTTCTTTACCGCACTGGTTTTTCTCGCTTTTTCCATAAAAAACAGGGGCTTTTCCGTTTACGTTTTCTACTGTGGAGAGCTTATCATCCTCGCCATTTAAGATCACGGTTCCGGTTCCGTTTAAATGTTCAAAGATTTCTGTCTTTGCCTTTAAAATCCCATCGCGGCTTCCTAAGTTCTCCAGATGACAGAGTCCAATGTTCGTGATCACACAGATGTCCGGTTTTGCGATCGCACCTAAGCGGTGCATCTCGTTAAAATCCGAAATTCCCATCTCAAGAACTGCCACCTCGTCTTCTTCGCTCAGACGGAAAATGGTCAGCGGCAGACCGATCTCATTGTTAAAATTGCCCGCTGTCTTTAACACACGGTATTTTTCCGAAAGCACGGACGCGATCATTTCTTTGGTACTCGTCTTTCCTACGCTTCCGGTAATCCCAACCACTTTGATATCCAGACTGTCTCTGTAAAATGCCGCAATATCTTTCAATGCCTGTGCTGTGGATTCCACTAAAATGTAAGGTCCTTTCGGAACTTCTAACCGTTGTTCCGATACTACGGCTGCCGCTCCCTGTCCATATACTGCATCAATAAAGGTATGACCGTCTACCCGCTCGCCCTTAATTGCCACAAACAGATTGCCTGCTTCCGCTTTACGACTGTCAATCACCACTCCCGTTACCTCAAAATTCCGTTGTTCCTCCGGTCCGATATAGGTTCCATGACAGCAGTCTGCAATATGTTCTAATGTCAGATTCTTCATTTTGATTTTGTCCTCGTCTTTCTAACATTTTTCTGCTTTTTTGTGCGTTCTCTCTTCGCTCTGCACAGGAATTTTATGCATATTTTTTCAAAGACAACTCTATCAGCTTTTCACAAAGCTGCTCAAAGCTGACTCCTACTGCCTGCGCCTCCTGTGGTAACAGACTGGTCGGTGTCATACCCGGAAGTGTATTTGCCTCAAGGCAATACATCTGTTCCCTGCTGTCTAACAGAAAATCCATTCTGGAATATGCCCCAAGTCCCAATACTTTTGTAACCTCTACCGCATACTGCTGCATCTGTTTTGTAACGGCTTCTGATAACTGTGCCGGACAAGTCTCTACCGCACTGCCTGCTTTATATTTATTTTTGTAGTCATAAAATCCTTCGACCGGAGCAATCTCAATGATCGGAAGTGCCTTACCTTCTAACACTCCAACAGAAAACTCTCTGCCCTCGATATAATCTTCGATCAGGATTTCTTCCTCCCAACGGAAGGCTTCTTCTAAAGCTGCTTCATATTCCTCAATGGTCCGTACAATGGACACGCCGATACTGGAACCGCCACAGCATGGTTTTACCACACACGGAAGATTCAGTCCGGTCTTTGCAAAATCACGGATCTGCTCGTCACGTTTCATCCTGATTCCACCCGGTGTCGGAATACCGTTTGCCACAAAGAACTGTTTTGCAATGTTTTTATCCATCGCTAATGCACTTCCTAAATAGCCGGTTCCCGTATAACGGATGCCAAACAGATCAAAAGCTGCCTGTATCTTACCGTTTTCTCCATTCTCTCCATGAAGTGCCATAAATACCACATCTGCCTTCTGACAGATTTCAATAACATTCGGCCCGAAAAAATTATCGGACTGGTCTGCTCTGGATGCCTTTACTGCCGCTAGATCCGGTGCCACCGTCGGTATTTCTTCTATCTGAACGCTGACCTCCTCTGTATGTTCAAAAATATCACTGATATCTTCTTTCTTATCACTATATCCCATAAACACATCTAAAAGAATGACACGATGACCATTCTTTCTCAATGCCTTGCTTACCATATTTCCTGTCACAAAAGATACATCACGCTCTGTACTGAGTCCTCCTGCTAATACTACGATGTCCATGATTCCGTCTCCTTTTCCTATCTTATAACCTATTGTTTTTTTATCATACAAATACTTATTAATAGTAAAACATTTTCATGTCTATGACAAGCGGTCTGTGAAGAAGAAACACTTTTTTCAGGATATGAGCAGTTTTTTCAGGGTATTGACTAAGGGGGTATTGACGTAATAAAGGGTATTGACCGCCTGCCCCCTCCATTATTCCAGGGTTCCTTGTGCAGACCATTCCGATGAGCCTCTAAGACGGCAATTGTGTCACCAGTGGGTTCCACAATCGCCAGAGTCTCATCTCCATTGCACAAAAGGAAGCCTTCCATAATGGAGGGGGCAGGCGGCCTATACTCCTTGAATATGTTGTTCTGGTTATATTTGAGGGATATAGCCTGATAAAAGTGTTTCTAAAACTAAAAGTTTAGGGTTATATCCACCTGATAGGCAAAAAGAACGGACAGGCATTGCACCCCTTTCTTGGTACAATGCCTGTCCCATATATTCTTTATACTGTAACAATATACTCCTTATTCGAGCTAGTTCTATAAAGAAAGTTTCTGATATTCTGATTTGAGAAGTATGTCGGCGATTGCACAAATGAGATATGAAAAGTTTCTTTTTGTGCAATGGAAATGAAACTCAAGGAATCGTGAAGCCCTCTGGCGCACACGATTTCTGCTTTCAGAGGTTCATTAGAATGGTCTGCACAAGGAAACTTGGAATGTCTCATTTGTGCACCCCTTGCCAACCACCTTCCTAACAAATTCCCACCTAGCTCATAATATCCTGACCTTTTAGAACTCCGGCTCGATCAATCCATAAGTATTGCCTTTTCTCTTATACACCACATTGACCTCTTCCGTCTCCGCATTACGGAATACGAAGAAATTATGTCCTAACAATTCCATCTGTACACAGGCATCTTCCGGATACATCGGTTTCATGCCGAAACGTTTGGTACGGATGATCTGGATCTCATCGTCTGTGCTGACTTCTTTCTCTATAAATTCTTTACGGAAGCTTGCAGCATTCTGTTGTTTGGAAACCAATTTATTTTTGTACTTTTTAAGCTGACGCTCGATGACCTCTTCTACCAGATCGATGGAAACATACATATCGTTGCTAACCTGCTCTGAACGGATGATATTTCCTTTTACCGGTATGGTGACCTCGATTTTCTGTCTCTCTTTTTCTACACTTAAGGTTACAAAAACATCGGTGTCGGGAGTAAAATACTTTTCGAGTTTTGATAACTTGTCCTCTACTGCTGATCTTAATCCATCTGTAATGTCAATATTTCTGCCCGTAATTGTGATACGCATATTGCCCAACCCCTTTGCTAGTTATTTGATATCGTTCTTTGATATCTAAATCTATTATACCACATTTCACCTTTATCTCAAGTAATATTCAGAATTATTTTTAAATTTTTACATTCAAGTTGACATTTTTCCGGCGACATGATACATATAGAAGAAAAACGGAGGATTTCCTATGAATCAGCGTGTTCTTATTACCGGTGCATCCCACGGGATTGGAAAAGCCGCTGCCGAACGGTTCGCAAAAGAAGGCTGCACTTTAATACTCAATTGCCGACAGTCCGTAGAAGAATTGTCTGCATTAGAATTTTATTTGAAAAAAAATTATTCCGTTGACTGCATCTCATTGATCGGTGATGTCAGCTCGCCGGACTTTGTAAAAGAAATGTTTGAAAAAACAATGGAGCGTTTCGGTGGCATCGACATTTTGATCAACAATGCCGGCATTTCGCACATCGGATTGCTTGGCGATATGAGCAACGAAGAGTGGCACCGTGTGATGGGTATCAATCTGGACTCTGTCTTTTACTGCTGCCGGGAGGCAATTCCTTATATGTTATCAAAAAAATCCGGCAGCATCGTCAATGTCTCTTCTGTCTGGGGGAACATCGGTGCTTCAATGGAAGTTGCCTATTCTGCTTCCAAAGGGGCTGTGAATTCTTTCACAAAAGCACTGGCAAAAGAGCTTGCCCCAAGCAATATCCGGGTAAATGCCGCTGCATTTGGTACGATCGACACCCGTATGAATTCCTGTTTTTCTGCGGAGGAACGGGCTGCTTTAGAAGAGGAGATCCCGATCGGACGTTACGGCACACCTCAAGAAGCAGCCGAATGTATTTACCGCCTTGCAACTGCCCCGGCTTATCTGACCGGACAGATCATAACCATGGATGGCGGCTGGTGCTAAAAACATCTTATTTTTTAAGTCTGAGAATAATCGAAAAAGGAAGCCGCTGACTTACCCCTGTCAACGGCTTCCTTCTTTTATTTGTACCCTCTTGCTTCTCTGCACTTTTTCGTTCTAAAACATTCTACAAGTTTACCTTATTGTGTGCAAATGAAGTATTACTGTCTTATTTTCCCTAAAATCTTAGCTCCATGGGCTCATGTCGATTCTTGGAAGATCTTTTAATAATGGAATGATGTATGCGCCATAGGACTCAATGTCATTCTCATCAATGATGATCTTAGCACTTCCGCCTTTGAATCCAAGTACATCGTAGTCACCCCATACATCTGTACGAAGGTAGCTTCTCATGTGCGCTTCTGCGAAATCTTTCTTTGCATATCCACCGTCTTCTCTGTTCAGTCCTGCGATCTGATGTACCGGACGAACGAATGACTGTGCACTCATGTATGGTACGATATCGGATGTATCACCAAGACGCTGTACTTTTCCTTCTCTTCCAATCGGGTTGATCAGTGGTGAACCAAAGGAAATTGTGTTGATGATGTTATAGCGATGTTTTAATGTTCTATCGCCTGCTGCCTGCTGTGCAACCATTCCACCTAAGCTGTGTCCTGTGAAGATTACGTTTGCTCCTTTTGGAACTACTTTGCAAACAACTTTTCTGATCTCTCTGATATAGAAGTTATCCTGCTCGAAACCTACCTGTAAGTCTGTGATGACTCCGCGTGGCTCGTTAAACATGAACTCAGTTCCTGCAAGACCTACGATGTAAACATCTTTTGTAACTTTTTTTCCGAAAACATTTTTGTTTTCCAGTTTCGCTTTGGAAATAGCAATCGGTCCGTTTGAATTAGGATTTACACCTGTATCACAGTGGTAATATCCCTGATAGATGAACTTTGCCATATCACAAGATGTTGTGTATACCTTTTCTGTTCCCTCTGCCTCTGCTGCGTTAGCTGTCATTGCCGGTAAAAATGTTGTTCCAGCAACTGCTACCGTCAGTGCTAAGCTAGCAACCCATTTCAAAATTCTTTTCATTTTTGCTTCTCCTCCTTAAATCTCTTTCCTGCATCCTTACGGCTTGTAGATTGTTTTTCTTTACAACTATAATTTATCATCCTGCAACTATTTCGTCAATAGCATTTTTTAAACACTTTGTTGCATTTGTATAATTTTTTTGCATTTTGTTACTATTTTTCATCGCATTGTATATTATCGTTTCAAGTTTTTTCGTTTTTATTCGTAAATATCACGAATAACAGCGTCAGAATCGCCTGAGTTGTGCTATTTTTCACTTATTTTTAGAATATTTGCTCTATTGATACTTTTTCACAATTTCTTCCCTTGGCTGCCTTTCCGCTGACGGTTCCCATCTTTGCGGGTTTCTGGTTTTTAGGATTGACTTATGGGATTTATATGAATGTTTCCGGTTTCAGTTTCTGGTATCCGATGCTTATGAGCATCACCATTTTTGCCGGATCCATGGAATTTGTTACAGTGAATCTTCTGCTTGGAGCATTTAACCCGCTGCAGGCATTCGTAATGGCACTGATGATCAATGCCAGACATCTGTTCTATGGTATTTCCATGTTAGATAAATATCGTGGCACCGGATGGAAACAGTGCTATCTGATCTTTGGCATGTGCGACGAGAGTTTTTCCATTAACTATACAGCGGACATTCCCGAGGGCGTGGACAAGGGTTGGTTTATGTTCTTTGTAACGCTTTTGAATCAGTTCTACTGGTTCTTCGGTTCTACCTTGGGTGGTGTCTTAGGCTCGTTTATTCATTTTAATACAGAAGGTCTGGATTTTGTTCTGACTGCCCTGTTCGTTGTGATCTTTTTAGAACAATGGCTGAAAGATAAGGATCATACCAGTTCTATTCTTGGCATTGTGCTTTCGCTGCTCTGCCTGATCGCCTTTGGCGCAGATGACTTTATGATCCCTTCCATGATCGCAATCGCAGGAGTGCTGACACTCTTACGAAAACCTTTAGAGAAAGGCGGTGAGACCGCATGATGACGTTGACACAACAAATAATTACCATCGCAGCGGTTGTTCTTGCCACGATGGTAACACGTTTTCTTCCATTTTTAGTTTTTCCATCGGGAAAACCGACCCCAAAGTATATCCGGTATCTTGGAAAAGTTCTCCCTGCTGCAGTGTTTGGACTGCCGATCGCTTACTGCTTAAAAAATGCAAGTATCTTTTCTGGCAGCCACGGAATCCCTGAAGCGATCGCCATTGCGGTAGTTGTTCTTCTGCACCCGTGGAAACGCCAGATGCTTTTATCTATCGCCGGTGGCACGATCTGCTATATACTTCTCGTTCAATTAGTATTTTAAGTTCCAGAATACCCTTATCTTTCCTCACGGAAATAGGATTCTCCAAGGCTTGCCGGTGGCTGGTTCTCGCGTTTCTTTCTGAAACTTGTAATGATCAGCACGACGATCGTTACCACATATGGAAGCATCTTGAATATCTCCTGGGAACTTCTCGTCAATCCCGGAATGTAAAGGTAGAGAATATAAAGTGCTCCAAATAAGAAGGAACCCCAGATAGCATTGACCGGTTTCCACAATGCGAAGATAACCAGTGCGATCGCTAACCATCCTCTGTCACCAAATCCATTGTTTGTCCATGTTCCTCCAAGGTATTCCATAACAAAGTAAAGACCGCCTAAACCTGCAATGCCTCCACCGATACAGGTAGCAAGGTATTTGTATCTTGTAACATTGATTCCTGCTGCATCTGCGGTTGCCGGACTTTCACCGACCGCTCTTAAGTTCAGACCCTGTCTGGTCTTATTCAGATACCAGGAAGCTAAGATCGCAAGGATAACAGAAAGATAGGTTAAAAATCCATAGGAGAATAATATCTTTCCAACTACCGGAATCTCACTTAACACCGGAATGCTCTTGCGATAAGCATCTGCAGTTGTTGCTACGGATATCTGACCAACACCGCCTGCCAGTTTTGAAATAGAACCTCCGAAGAAGTTACCAAAACCTACACCAAAGGTTGTCAGTGCCAGACCTGCTACATTTTGGTTTGCCCGCAGGGTAATGGTCAGTACACTGTAGATCAGTCCACCGAAAGCTGCACAGAGAACTGCACATACAAAAGAGATCAGCAGTCCTACCAGACCATTCGGATTCTGTGCCGTTTTTTCATAGAAGAAGGCTCCCATCAGACCTGCAATTCCTCCCATATACATCATACCCGGAATTCCAAGATTCAGGTTTCCGGACTTCTCAGTGATAATCTCTCCGGTTGCTCCAAAGAGCATTCCCACTGCCTGTCCGATCGCTTTTTGAATAAAGGTAATCAGCACTGTCATTTATTTTGCCTCCTTTCTGTTTTTACGGAACTCTACTTTATAATTGATAAAAAATTCACATCCGATCAGGAAGAATAAAATAATTCCGGTGATAACTTCCGATGCATTCTCGTTCAGATTGAACTGGGATGCGATCTGGATCGCTCCTTTTTCCATAAATACCAAGAAGAAGGATACTAAGATCATTGCAAAGGTATTGAATTTTGACATCCATGCAACGATGATCGCCGTAAATCCTCTTCCGCCTGCCGTACTGGTAGAAATCGTATGGCTTGCACCGCTGACCAATACGAAACCTGCAATTCCGCAGATTGCTCCGGAAATCGCCATCGTACGCATGATGACTTTTTTTACGCTGATTCCTGCGTAGAGTGCGGTGTTCTCGCTTTCTCCAACGACTGCGATCTCATATCCCTGCTTACTGTATTTCAAATAGAAATACATCAAAAGCGTGATCGCCATAATGATGATCACATTCCAGCCGTAAGTCCATTCGCCCAGTGCCGGAAGCCATCCAGCCTGTGTCGGCGCATTGATAATACCGACGGTATTAGAACCTTCCGGGTTCTCCCAGAATACGATACAGAAAGTTACGATCTGCATCGCTACATAGTTCATCATCAGGGTAAACAGTGTCTCATTCGTATTTAAAAATGCTTTAAATACTGCCGGGATCAGACCCCAGACTAAACCTGCGGCAAGTCCTGCTAAAAACATCACAACCAGTAACACACCATTGCTCATCGAATCTCCGCCATAGATCATAACGGCTGCAGCTGCGGCTGCTCCCGCTAAGATCTGACCTTCGGCTCCGATATTCCAAAACCGCATTTTAAATGCCGGTGTCAGTCCGACTGCGATACACAGTAGGATCATCGTATCACGGATCGTCACCCACAAACGTCTTTCCGTTCCGACTGCTCCATCCGCGATCGAACGATATACTTCTAAAGGATTTAACTTTGTCAGTGCAACGATGACCAATGCACATACTACTAAAGAAATTAATACTGCAATAATTCGGATTCCCCATGCTTTTCCAAAAGAGATCCTGTCTCTTTTCGAGATATGAACCAACGGTTCTTTTTTTGAAACTGAATGTTCACTTGTCATGCCTCGGATTCCTCCTCTTCCTTCGTCATCAACAGACCAATTTCTTCTTTTGTGGTCTTTCTTGCATCTACAACACCGGTAATCTTTCCACCACAAAGCACTAATATCTTATCACAAAGCTCTAATAATACATCCAGATCTTCGCCGACACAGATTACGGCAACACCGCGTTTTTTCTGCTCATTTAACAGATCATAAATCGTCAGTGAAGAGTTGATGTCCAGTCCACGGACCGGATATGCCACCATCAATACCGTAGGGTCTGCGGAAATCTCGCGTCCTACCAGTACTTTCTGCACATTACCGCCGGAAAGACGGCTGACCGGAGTATTGACGCTCGGTGTGGATACCTGCAGCTGGTCTACGATCTTTTCTGCCAATTCCTTTGGTTCTTTGCGGTTTGCAAAAATTCCACGTCCTTCATTATAACCACGGAGCATCATGTTGCCTGTCATTCCCATGGAACCAACCAGTCCCATTCCCAGACGATCCTCCGGTACGAAGGATAATGCAACTCCCAGTTTTTTAATATCTGCCGGCTTCATGCTCAACAGTTCTTTTTCTTCACCATCTTCTGTAATATAACGTACACTTCCCGATTCCGTCATCTGAAGTCCCGCAACTGCCTCAAGCAATTCTTTCTGTCCGCTTCCGGCAATTCCCGCAATACCGAGAATCTCTCCTCCATAAGCTTCCATAGACGCATTCTTTAATGTCTTTACGCCCTCCTTGTTCACACAGGAAAGATTCTCGATCACCAGACGTTTTACAGGGTTCACCGGATCCGGGCGCTCTATATTCAGATCTATTTTTTCACCGACCATCATCTCTGTTAAAGATTCTGCCGTTGCATTTTTCGTTTCTACCGTACCGATATATTTTCCTTTTCTTAAAACCGATACACGGTCAGACAGTGCAAGTACCTCATTCAGCTTATGCGTAATGATGATAATGGATTTCCCCTGATCTCTCATGTTACGCAGTACGGTAAATAATTTTTCTGTCTCCTGCGGTGTTAAAACTGCCGTAGGCTCGTCCAGTATCAGAATATTTGCACCACGGTAAAGCATTTTTACAATCTCTACGGTCTGCTTCTGGGAAACTGACATATCATAAATCTTCTGATTCGGATCCAGTTCAAAACCGTAACGTTCGGTCACTTCCTGAATGTCCTGAACTACCTTTTTCATATCCAGAACACTTTTTCCTTCTAAACCAAGGATGATATTCTCTGCTGCCGTCAGAACATCTACCAGCTTAAAATGCTGATGGATCATTCCGATCCCCAATGCAAAAGAATCCTTTGGTGAACAGATAGACACCTCTTCGCCGTCCACAAAAATCTGTCCCTCATCCGGGAAATAAATGCCTGATATCATATTCATCAGTGTTGTCTTACCACTTCCGTTTTCGCCAAGGACGGATAAAATCTCTCCATGCTTTACGGATAAGTCCACACTGTCGTTTGCAACAACCTCCCCGAAGCGTTTCGTAATATTTTTTAACTCGATCGCATTCGCCTGTTCCAAAACCAAACCTCCTTAACCTTGAAAGGGATTGCTGCAAAATATCATTTCGCAGCAACCCCTTTGATGCTTTCAAATAGATTGCACTCTATTTATTTCTCTACGCTCTCAATACCATCAATGTTGATAGCAAATGCAGGTGCAGAGTGTAACTCTGACTCGTGGAAGTAACCATCTTTGATGTACTCGTTTCCGTTGTCATCTTTCCATGAATCAAGCTCTTTTCCATCTACTGTAAATGTAGAAATATCAAATACATGTAAAGAACCATCTTTGATCGCGTCCTCTACTTCTTTTACTTTTTCTTTTGTTCCCTTTGCAATTGCTTTGTCGTTCAGCTCTGTGATCTTATCAGCGCCATCGTCATAGCCTTTGCACCAGTCTGTATCGATCTTTGTACCATCAATTACGCTCTTTACTGCATATGTGTAGTATGGGCCCCAGTCGATGGATGCAGATGTTAATGCCTGTGTTGGAGCAGTTGCGATCATAGATACGTTGTATCCTACGATCGGAACACCTGCTTTTTCACAAGCGGTAGAAGCTCCTGTTGTATCTGCATGCTGAGAAATTAATACGCATCCGTCTGCGATTAAGGACTCTGCTGCTTCTTTCTCAAGGTCAATGCTTGCCCAGCTGTTTGTGTAGATAACTTTCATGGTTGCGGATGGGCATACGCTTCTTACTCCTAAGAAGAATGCTGTATAACCGGATTTTACCTCTGCGTATGGGTAAGCTCCAACATAACCGATCTTTGTCTGGTCTTCTTTGATATCACCATTTTCGATCATCTCGTTTAATTTTAAACCAGCTACAACACCGGATACATAACGAGATTCATAAACTGCTGTAAAGTAGTTGTGCATATTGTCAAGTCCGCTGCTTGCTGCCTGATATCCTGTTGCGTGACAGAACTGTACATCCGGATATTCTGCTGCTGCCTGAAGCAGATAGGACTCATGTCCAAAACTTGTTCCAAAGATAATGTTGCATCCCTGCTCAGCTAAATCCACTGCTGCATCATAGCATGTCTCATCTTCAGGGATCAGAGTCTTCTCGATGATCTGATCATCAGATAATCCTAACTCTTTTTTCATCTCTTGGATACCCTTCATGTGTGCCTCTGTGTAACCTTCGTTCTCATCGCCGATGTAAATTACTCCGACTTTGATATCTGACGCTGACGTGCTCTTTGCAGACTCTGTCTTTTTGCTGTCAGATGATTTGTCGCCTGCTTTCTTGTCACTGCTGCTTCCGCATGCCATCATGGAAAATGCCATAGCCCCTGCAAGCAGTAATGCTGCAAATTTCTTCATTTCTTTCCCTCCATGTTTTGAGTAAGCAAAAGGCATAGCTTTGCTCTATGCCTCTTTGCATCACCGGTACTTCCGGCTAAGTTTCGTTTATAACACATTGTCTAGTATATCATTAATTTGAAGGTTGTCAATGCTTACGTTCACACTTTTTTTACATTTTTCTACATTCTCTGTCTTTTCCATATTAATATGGCGACGATTGCAGTCAGCGTTTCGGCGATCACGAATGCACTCCAGACTCCCGTTACTCCCAAGAAATGACTTCCGATATAAGCTACCGGTAATATGATCACTACATATCTTAAAAGTGTAATGACTAACGAGGACATTCCTTTTCCAAGTGCCTCTAATGCTCCCGCGCAGACTACCGATACTGCTGAGATCACAAATCCAAGGCTGATGATGCGTAGTGCTTTTGCACCTTCTGCAATGGTCTGGCTGTTGTTTGTAAACATTCTCATCAATCCCTGCGGCAGGCACAGGCATAACAACATTCCGATGCACATGATTCCTGCGATCAGCTCCAGACAGATCCTGAAAATTTTCCGTACACGCTCTTTTTCCCCTGCTCCATAGTTATAGCTTAACAGCGGACGCATGCCCTGTACAATTCCGTTTGCCGGAAGATAGATAAAACTCTGTAGTTTAAAATAAATACCTAAAATGACTACATACATCTGGGAATATACGGCTAACATTCCGTTCAATGCAGAAATCAGCAGGGATGGCAGTGCCATATTTAAGGTTGCCGGGATTCCCACCTGATACATTCTGACGCTGATCTCTTTTGTCGGCAGCATCTCTTTCATGCGTATCTTTAACGTTACCCTGCCGCTGAAGTAATACCACAGATAATAACCCAGTGTCACGACCCAGCCGAGCCCGGTTGCGACGGCTGCTCCCTGCACACCCATCTTCGGGAAGAATCCGATCCCAAAGATCATCAACGGATCTAAGATAATGTTGGCAATGCAGCCCGCCATCATGCCGGTCATGGTCGTAACCATTTTTCCTTCTGCCTGATACACTTTTTCAAATGTTACACCGACAACTAGAAGTGCCGACATTCCAAAGATGATATTAGCATACGCAATACTCCATGAAAGTACACGCTCATCCTGTGTATACATTCTTAAATATACCGGTGCAAAGAAAAGTCCCGCGATCGTGACTAATATTCCATGCACGGTTCCTAAGAAAATTCCCTGCGAAGTTGCCGTATCTGCTTTTTCTTTTTCTCCCGCTCCTAAATAAAATGCAATCCTTGCATTCATTCCTACTCCAAATCCTACCGTCAGTGCCGTGATCAGATTTTGAAGCGGATAAACTAACGATACTGCCGCTAAGGCATCTTCTCCGATCTTTGCCACAAAAATACTGTCAATGATATTGTAAAGTGACTGCACGAGCATGGACAGCATCATCGGTGTTGACATGGAGAGGATCAATGGCAGCACCGGTTTCTCTTTCATGTATTCCTGGTTCATGTTTCCTCCTGATCTTTTTTCTCATGTGATCCGGGTGTCAAAACTGTATTTTATGAGATCGTTACCTCAAGCTGCACAAGTGAAGTATGGAAGGTTTCTTTTTGTGCAATGGAAATGAAACTCAAGAAATCATGGAGCCCTCTGGCGAACATGATTTCTGCTTTCGGAGGTTCATTGGAATGTTCTGCACAAGGAAACCTGAAATATTTCACTTGTGCAGCTTGTTCGACCAATCTATCTCGAAAATACAATTCTGGCAGCCGGAACGTAATAGGAAATAATATCAAAAAATCTCCCGTTACATAAAAAGGACTATAAATCTACTGTTTGATATCAGAAACAGCAAAATCTATAGTCCTCTTCTTGAGACAAGTTTATTCCGATGTCTATTCTAAGACATTTTCACGTTTTTAGCAAGCCTCTATTTCTTTTATATTGCACCCGTTCCCCTCTAGGAGATATGTGTCATAGCTTTCACAATGCGGGCACTGTTTTCCGTATTTTACGGTTTGATAGGTTTTTCCACAGTTCTCACAAATGGTTACCGCCGGTGTAATCTCTATCTTCAGTTCCGAATTCTTCATGATATCTTCTTTTTTCCGGTAATATGCCCAACAGTCGGTCATATATTCCGGCACGATACCACTGACCTCACCGACTTCGAGGGTGATCCCCCCGATTTCGGTAAGCTGATTCTCTTCTGCAAGAGATTTCAAGGTCTTTGCCATATGAACTAAAATTCCAAGTTCGTGCATACTGTACCTCTATTTATTCTTGTTACCACTGAAAGTAATTTTGATCTTACGTTTCAGAGCATATGGAAGAACCGCTTTCATCTTATCTTCGGATTTCCACATGTTGCTGCACTCCGGTAATTCACGATTTAAGTGGATTGCATCAAATTCACACTGTACGGTACACAGACCACATCCGATACACTTATTCGGATCTACTACAGATGCTCCACAGCCTAAACAACGTGCTGCCTCTGTCTTGATCTGCTCCTCAGTAAAGGTGCTTCTGAGGTCACGGAAGGTGTCTTTAGATACTCCTGATTTCTTGCCCGGTACCTGACGTTTTGCATTGTCGAAAGTCTCAACTTTGATGTTATCTTTGTCAAGTTCGATGAACTGACGTCTGTCACGGGAAAGTGTCAGGCTGTGTCCTTTATGTACGAAACGATGCATGGACACACTTGCTTCTTTTCCTGCTGCGATTGCATCAATAGCAAAACGAGGTCCTGTGTATACATCTCCACCTACGAAGATATCCTCTTCGCCGGTCTGTAAAGTTACGGCATCTGCAACGGCTGTATTGTTTCTGTTTAACTCTACCTTGCTACCTTCTAATAATCCGCCCCACTCGATAGACTGTCCGATGGAAAGGATCACGTTCTCACACTCTACAGTGATTGTATCGTTCTCATCGTACTGTGGGTTGAAACGGTGTTCTTCATCAAATACGGAGAGACATTTCTTGAATACAACTGCTTTTACTTTTCCGTTCTCGGTTAAGATCTCTTTTGGACCCCAGCCGCATCCGATCGTGATTCCTTCTTCTTCTGCCTCTTCTACCTCGTCTGCTGCTGCCGGCATGATATCGCGGGACTCTAAGCAGTACTGGGATACTTTTGTGGAACCGGAACGAAGTGCCATTCTGGATACGTCGATTGCTACGTTTCCACCACCGATTACTACAGTGTCACCGGAAAGTGCATGTGCATCTTCACTGATATTTGCTTTTCTTAAGAATTCTACTCCGGTTACAACACCTTCTGCATCTTCACCCGGAACTCCTGTCTTACGTCCGCCCTGTGCTCCGATTGCAACATAGAATGCTTTATATCCCTGCTCGCGTAACTGCTGGATTGTAACATCTTTTCCAACTTCCACGCCAAACTTGAACTCTACGCCCATCTGACGTAATACATCAATTTCTGCTTCAATGACACTCTTCTCAAGACGGAAAGATGGGATTCCGTTCATCAGCATACCGCCGGCTCTCTGCTCTTTTTCAAAGATCGTTACCGGATATCCTTTTTCTCTTAAATAGTAAGCTGCTGACATACCGGAAGGACCTGCTCCGATGATTGCCATCTTCTCTGTAAATTCTTTTCCTTCATGGTTCTCAACCTTTGGTACGAATCTGTTCGCACTGTTGATTTCCTGCTCTGCAATGAACTTCTTGATTTCATCGATTGCAACTGCCTGGTCGATCGTTCCACGAGTACATGCGTCCTCACAACGTCTGTTACAGATTGCTCCGCAGACTGCCGGGAATGGATTCTCATGTTTGATGAGTTTTAATGCATCCATGTATCTTCCCTGTGCTGCCATCTTCACATATCCCTGAACCGGAACGTGTGCCGGACATGCTGTCTTACATGGTGCTGTACCTGTATCATAGCAGTTGATACGGATATTATCTCTATAGTTCTTATCCCATTTTTCCGGTCCCCATTTGGTGTTGTCCGGAAGTTCGTGTTTCGGGTATTCGATCTTTCCACCGTCTTTTGTGCAGAGCTTCTGTCCAAGTTTTGCTGCACCTGCAGGACAGACTTCCACACAACGTCCACATGCTACACAATCCTGCGGATTTACGCTTGCGCGGTAAGCGGAACGTGACATATTCGGTGTGTTAAATAACTGAGAAGTACGAAGTGCGTTACATACGCCAACTGCACAGTTACAGATAGCAAAAATCTTGTTCTGTCCATCGATGTTTGTGATCTGATGTACATAACCGTTCTTCTCTGCACGCTCTAAAATCTCCATTACTTCATCATATGTAATGTAACGACCTCTGTTGGTCTCTACTAAGTAATCTGCCATATCGCCGACACCGATACAAAGTTCTCCTTCGATATCGCCTGTTCCCTCGCCTCTGACACGCTGCTGTGTACGGCAGGAACACTGACCTACGGCATATTTGTCCTGATATTTCTTTAACCAGTGAGAGATATGCTCTACGCTGGCTGATTTCTGCTCTGTTGGGATTGCTTTTTCTACCGGGATAACATGCATACCGATTCCTGCGCCCCCCGGAGGTACCATTGGTGTTACTTTCTCAAGTGGAAGACGTGCCATCTGCTCGAAGAAATCTGCAATTTCCGGATGCTCCTCGACCTGTTTTGTATTCATAACCATGAACTCTGCACAGCCAGGTACAAACATTGGAAGTATGTACTGTTTCTCATGCTTTGCATTTTCCCAGTTATACTCGATCAGTCCGATCACACTCATCTCTTTTAATAATTCTTCTGTACGTTCTAAGCTCTTACCGCATTTTTTAGAAATCTCTTCTGCTGTTGCCGGAACACGCACTTTCATAGAAAGGGCAACCTCTGCCATCTCATCTGTAACAACTCCTGCAAGTCCCCAGTACTCCGGATCATCTACCGTAACGGTATGTCCGATTCGGTCTGTAATCTTCTGACCTAATTTTAAAATCAATTCTCTTTGTTCTGCCATCTCTTTTCCTTTCTCTATGCATTCCAATTTTTAACTTCTGTACGAAGCCAGTCAGCCCACTTATCGATTCCCTCTCCGGTCTTAGCAGAGATCGGGATAATTGTAATATTCGGATTTAACTTCTTTACCCGTTCTTCACAAGCCTTCATGTCAAAATCGAAGTAATCCATTGCATCTATCTTATTGATTAAAAGTACATCCACAATACTAAACATCAGCGGGTATTTCAAAGGCTTATCATCGCCTTCCGGAACACTCAGTATCATGGCGTTCTTAGAAGCACCTGTGTCAAATTCTGCCGGACAAACCAGATTGCCGACATTTTCAAGGATTGCCAAGTCTACATCTTCACATCCAAGACCTTCGATTCCCTGCTTTGTCATACCTGCATCTAAATGACACATTCCTCCGGTATGAAGCTGGATTACCTTTGCCCCGGTCTTAGAAATCGTATCTGCATCCACATCGGAATCAATGTCTGCTTCCATAACACCGATACGCATTTCATCTTTCAACGCCTCAATTGTCCGTCCAAGAGTTGTTGTCTTACCTGACCCCGGTGAGGACATCAGGTTTAAAAGGAATGTCTTTTCCTTTTTCAGATCTTCTCTTAAAAGGTCCGCTTCATGATCATTATCTTCAAAGATACTCTTCTTAATCTCGAGAACGCGGAACTTATCCATTCTCTATTCCTCCTTCATCTATGGTACCATCTTCCTGTTTTTCTCTGGTCATACCAGAATAACAGTTTGCTCTTTGCCAAAAGTTTAACACGAATGCTTGAAGTTCGTCAAGGTTAACATGTCACATTTCCGGTATTTTTTTCATATTTTTGCTTGATTTTTTTCTTGATTTCCGTCATAATTTACAATATAATGGTATCTGGAATGTGGTCATACCACAATCAGAAAAGGAAGTGATTTTTACAAATGGAATTTTCAAAACTGAATGCACCTTCATTAAAGGAATTATTTATACAGGAATTAGAGACGATGATCCTGTCCGGAAGACTGATGGTTGGAGAAAAACTTCCGCCGGAACGTGAACTGGCAGAATCCATGCAGGTCAGCCGTGCGGTCGTCAACTCCGGCATTACGGAACTTGCCAGAAAAGGCTTTTTGATCATCAAACCGCGTGTCGGCACCTTTGTTGCTGATTACCGCAGAGACGGTACGATGGATACCCTGATGTCGATCATGAATTATAATGGCGGGATTCTCCGTGAAGCGGAAGTCCGCTCTATCTTAGAGCTTCGTATTGCTTTAGACTCCCTTGCGATCCGGCTCTGGCTGCCGGAAGCTAAAGATGAAGAAATCCATCTGCTAAGAAGTTATGTAGAGGCACTGAAAACCGCAAAAACCACTTCTGAAGCAGCAGAATTTGCTTTCCGTTTTCAGCATGAACTGGCATTTTTATCAGGAAATACCCTGATCCCTTTGATCTTTACTTCATTTAAAGTACCGGTTATTTCACTGTGGGAGCGTTTCTGCCGGATGTATGGCATTGAACAGCTCTACGCTAACAGCGATACGTTATGCAATTATTGTGAAGCAAGAGACGTAGATAAAGCCACCGAATGGATCTCATCCTCTCTGAACGAGTCCATCGATGGCAAATATACGATTTATTATTAATAATCTGCAAACCGATCGCCCTATAATGTATCGATCAGTTTTTCAAGGACCTGAAGGACTCCGTCCTCTTTCATTGGCGGTGCCGTAAAACGTGCACTGTCGATGACTTCCTGTCTGGCATCTCCCACCGCATAGCTGTAATAAGCGTTTTCCAACATCTGTAAGTCATTGATATTATCTCCGAATGTCATCGTTTCTTCCGGTGAAATACCATAGTAGTCCTGTATCATTTTTAAGGAATTTCCCTTATTCGTTCCCTTATTCATCACATCGACATAAGTAAAACCGGAGCATGCAAGCTGCAGGCGGTCCTCCCATTTGGGAACAAAGGTCTTTGCAGTCACTCCTTCTGCATCTGTCGGATGAAAAACCGTCAGTTTGATACAGGGCTCTTTAAGTTCTTCTAACGAATCCACCATACGACACTCATAGAGCATGTTGTCTTTCATAATCTGATAGACCGTCTGATCTAACGGTGAAAAATATGCGATTCCTGCAACGCAGTATGCACATTCACATCCGTTTCCAAGTGCACGCACATCCCGGACTAACTCGTGGGAAGTCTCTAAATCCATTTTTGAAACATATAAATCTTTATTTTCTACCCTCACATGCGCCCCATTATCAGCTATATAAAGAAGTTCTTCATGTACCGGATCAAAAAGACGTGCCAGTGCCGGGTACTGGCGGCCGCTTGCTGCCACAAACTTTACTCCCTTATCCAAAAGTGTCCGTGCTGCTGCATAATATCCCTCGTGGATCTTCGGTGTACTGATCCTGCAAAGCGTTCCATCTACATCAGTTGCGATTAATTTGATCATACAATTACCCCTTTTATTGTAGTGTCTTTTTGTAATTTTATTATACCACAATCTGCCGCATACTCTCCTCTAATTTTTCATAAACTAATAGAAAATTCTTTTTTTCAGGAGTGACTATGTGCAGTATTTCAGGTTTTTTTAACCCTTATGCTGACTACTCTGCGAATCAGGCAGAATATCAGCAGATCCTTAAACAGATGACAACCGTTCTCTTTCACAGAGGTCCTGATGAATGTGGCTTTACCCTCTCGAAACGCTGTGGTCTTGCCCACACAAGATTGTCCATTATCGACTTAAAGACCGGCTCCCAGCCGATGGTATATGAAACAAGCGGATTTTCGTATCAGATGATCTTCAATGGTGAGATTTATAATCTGCCGGACCTAAAACAGCAGCTTGCTTCTTTGGGCTATACTTTCCGTACTACCTCGGATACGGAAGTTCTGCTGTTGTCTTTTTTAGAATACGGTCCTGACTTTGTAAAACAGGTAGACGGTATCTTTTCATTTGCCGTATATGATGAACGTCACGAAACGATTTATCTCTTTCGTGACTATTTTGGTGTCAAACCGCTGTTTTATACCTTTTTAAATGACACCTTGATCTTTTCTTCGGAAATCAAGGGATTGTTCTGCTATCCGGGTGTCGAGGCTGCCGTCGATTCTGATGGTTTAAACGAGATTTTTTCCTTGGGGCCTGCAAGAAGTCCCGGCAGTGCAGTCTTTCGCAATATTCACGAATTAAAACCGGGCTTTTATCTGTCGCATAACCGCTATGGCACGCAGTTTACAAATTACTGGCGGCTCTCTTCGATGCCGCATCGCGATTCCTATGAAGATACGATCGAAAAGACGCGTTTTCTTCTGACCGATGCCATCCGCCGTCAGCTTGTCTCGGATGTTCCGGTCTGCACGTTCCTTTCCGGCGGCGTGGATTCGAGTGTTGTTTCGGCGGTATGTGCCGCAGAACTTAGAAAAAAAGGGGTACAGCTGACTACATTTTCTTTTGATTTTAAAGACAATGACAAATATTTTAAGTCCAACAGCTTCCAGCCGTCCCAGGATGCTCCTTTTGTGAAAAAAATGGTGGATTTTCTAAAGAGCAACCATCACTATCTGACCTGTGACAACCGGACGCAGGCGGATCTGCTCTATGAATCGGTCGATGCCCATGACCTCCCATGCATGGCAGATATTGACTCTTCCCTTCTCTATTTTTGCAGGGAGGTCAGCAAGAGCCACAAGGTGGTTTTGACCGGCGAATGTGCGGATGAAGTCTTTGGCGGCTATCCATGGTTCCATCGTGAAGAATTCTTAAAGAGCAATACGTTTCCGTGGACTCCGTCGCTTACCCCAAGACAGTCCCTGTTATCCGGTTCACTTCTTGATGCCTTACAGATGGAAAAATATGTGCAAAAAATCTATGATACTTCGGTATCTGAAATTGCGGTTTTACCGACCGAAGATGAAATCGAATCGAACCGCCGCAGGATCGGTTACTTAAATATCCGTTATTTTATGCAGACTCTTTTAAACCGCATGGACCGCACCAGCATGCATTCCAGTTTAGAAGCCCGTGTTCCATTTGCGGACCGTGCTCTTGTAGAATATATTTTTAATGTTCCGTGGGAAATGAAAGCAAAAGACGGAACCGTGAAAAACGTGCTCCGACAGGCTTCTAAGGGACTGCTGCCGGATGAGATCCTTTTCCGCAAAAAAAGTCCTTATCCGAAGACTTACCACCCTGCCTATGAAGCACTGCTTTGTGAACGCTTAAAGGATGTCCTGTCCTCCGCAAACGAACCGCTCTTACAGCTTGTGGACAAAGAAAAAGTGCTGCTTTTCTTAGATCATCCAAAGGACTACGGTACTCCATGGTACGGTCAGCTTATGGCAGGACCGCAGATGACTGCTTATCTATTGCAGATCAACTACTGGTTAAAAAAGTATCAGGTTACAATCCTTTTATAAAGCTTCCTATAGAGCAAAAAATCCCCACCATTCTCAAATGGTGGGGGTATTTTCTGTTCTGATTTCTAGTCTTCTTTCTCAGATTTGCTCTTGGACTCTTCCATCTTATCAATAACTGTAGTCAGATTCTTTAATGATTCTTTGATAGACTTATTGATCGTTCCTGAACTTGTTGCTAAGTCTCCAACTTCTTTTGCTACTACACTGAATCCTTTTCCGAATTCTCCGGCTCTTGCAGCTTCAATGGATGCATTCAATCCGAGGATTCTCTGACGGCCTTCAATCTTATCCAGTTCACAGGACTTGCCGTTGATCTCACGGATCAGGTCGGATGCCTTATCAATCTCCTGATCAAAGATTAAGATTAAGTCTTCGTCTTTTTTCCGTACATACTGGGAGTTCACAACGATATTGACTACCTCGTCTAACAGTTTTGCTGAAGCACGGATCTCTTCCTCGGTTCTAACGGTAATATCCTGCAATGCTTCGATATACTCATCCGGGTCGATTCCAAGCTCTACAGCAAGATTACGGAAATGCTCTTCATCAGGTGGCTGTGGTAATACCTGTCCTCCGACTAATTTTCCGATAAAATGATCACCGATCTTGATGTCTGCCGTAAAATCTATCAGTCCTGCATGACAGAAATATACTCCCTGACCTTCCTGATCACATTTTACACATCGGCGTAATCCTTCCTTTGTTCCTCTTGTGTATTTCATACAGAAATCTTTCCAGCCAATCGGGTCCATCATATATTCGCCCTTTTCATCAACAGCGATAATTCCAATTCCCGTTGCAGTGGACCAGTCTGTCAAAATCTGAATCAATACATCCATGTCAAAAAAATCTGAGATATTCATGCCCATGCTTCATCCTCCGTTCCATAACTTTCTATTGATTCTATTATACTACGATATCGTAGGAATTTCAAAAATATTTTCTGCTTTTTCTTCTTTATGTCATTATGTCATATTTTTTCCTTCTTTTTTGTCTATTCTATCTATATTTCCAATGTTTTTACGTCAAAAAGGCGAGCGTACCATCGGTTGAAGCTGTCTGCCCTGCAACGCTTCTTTGATTGTGTCCGGTATCAGCTCTACATGTGCAATCATGGACTTGGGTTTTTTTTCATAATTATCCTGTCCAAACGGCACCAAATAGATGTTTTTCATATTGGCTAACATTCCAAGATTCCGAAAATTAATACCCAGTGCATCATTCGTAGAAACTGCAAGAATCAGCGGTCTTTCATTTCTAAGATGTGCCTTGGCTGCCATCAAAACAGGCGTATCGGTAATACCGCCACATAATTTTGCCATTGTATTTCCGGTACAGGGTGCAATGACCATTGCATCCAGATTTCCGTTCGGTCCGATCGGCTCTGCAGCCTGTATGGAACGTATGCCCATATGCCCTGTCATTTTTTCTATTTGTTCGGTAAATACTTCTGCTTTTCCAAAACGACTGTCTATGGTCTGTACGTTTTCCGAAAAAATCGGGATGATGTCCATACCATCATCAACCATGTCTTGTATGATTTCTTTTATTTTTTCATGGGTACAAAAGGAACCGGTTATTGCAAAACCTATCTTACAGCTTTTTTCCGTCTCCATATGCTCCTCCTATCTGCATTGCTCTGTGATATATTCATGCAAAATTTTTGCCGATGTCTTTGGTGCATATTTTCCCGGAAGCCCCGGACAGAGTTTTGCCCGGATACCGTGGCACTGACAGTAATCATGATCCACGCCGCCCCCGCCGGATGCGATATCTATGATCGTCATTCCTGCCGGAAGTTCTTTTAACGCAGCTTCCTTCCATATCATTACCGGAATTGTATGGAATAAGAAGCGATACTCTCCTGCCGTGTGTTCTGTCAGGATCTCTTCTATATTTTGAACACTATGGCAGCCGCTGATTTCTGCGATCGCCCTTTTTTCCGGTTCCTGTTCTAATACGGTGACTTCACACCGCATCCCGCAGAGCCGGTCTGCAAGGACTCTTCCGCATCTTCCATATCCTGTTACTAACACTTTTGCACCATACAAGGTCTCCTCCGAAAAACAGATTGCCTCGGCAATTGCTCCTTCTGCCGTTGCAACTGCATTTTTTACTGCAATCGTCTCTTCTTCCATATAATCATAACAGCTTACGCCTTTTTCCATGCAGGCATCCTGAAAAAACTCCGGGAGATTACCGCCAAAAACACGCTGTCCTTTCTGAAGTTGGCATATCATCTGCTTTAAATCTAACTTTGCCGTCACTACCGGAAGCAGTACCAGTTCATATTCGCCAAGTTCCCGGCATTTTTCTTCGCAAAGCGTAACCTGACAACCATCTTCAAGTAACATCTGTGCAAGGTACTGCTGCCTTGCATCCCGGTTTTTGACACATAATACGTTTTTTTCCATATAGAAACGCCTCCCATAGTTTCAGTATATGAAACTATTCAGAAGGCGTTCCTTTTAAAATCTTATCCCGTTTTTCTCCAAACCATCCGGTAATGACTCCAAGTACCGAACCGACCAGCACTGCTGCTATGATGGTTCCGACTCCGACTGAGCCGAGCGTTCCCAATGCCACCAGACAGGATATCAGCGAAATAATAACCATAGAAATATCAAATCCGACTTTTACTTTGTTAAATGCGATATGGGTTGTATCCGACACTGCTTTCATCGCTCCTTCTCCGGCTAACGGCACAATGTCTGCCGGCAGATAAAAAAAGATTCCCACCGCAATCAGTACCGTGCTGCCAAGCATCATCAGCAGCCGCACCGTCATATGCTCCGGCGTTGGTAAAAAGGAAAACAGATAATTTGAAAAGGTGGTAAAGTAACCAAAGATGACTCCGACGACGACTTGCAACAGGTTTTTCATCTGAAAGGCTTTTCTTAAAATGAGTATCTGCATCACAACCAGCACGATATGAAAAAGTATCGTTGCCTTTCCCATTTCAAGCCCTGTGATACAGGTGATGGTGTATGGGATAGAGCTGACCGGCGACACGCCCAGATTCGATTTGACCGATAATGAAATTCCCAATGTCATAATAAACAATCCCACGATATAGACAAGGAATCTTATCGCATAGTTTTCTTCTCTGATTTTTTTATGTAGTTCGCTCTTCATTCTTTTGTTCCTCCGATAGAGCCACAAGATTCTGACTTACCCGCTCTAACAAACGTTCCAGTTCTTTGACCTCCGCTTTTGTCAGCCCTTCCACTGCCCGCTTGTCCACGAATGTAAATGTCTCTTCCACCACTTCTGTCATTTGTTCTCCATGTTCTGTCCTTGAAACATACAACGACCTTCGATTTCCGTTTTTTGTTTCCCGTTTTATCAGTCCACGTTTTTCCATTCTTCCTAAAATTCCTGTTACCGATGCAGAATCTAAATTACAGCCTGCCGCAATAACTTTCTGTTCACATGGCTCATGCTCCGCTAAAAATTCTAAGATTTTTGGTTCACCGGGTCTTAAATCGGTTTTGCTCTTGATATCTATAACAATGCTTTTCTGACAGTTCGTATGGCAGATCCGCAGTTTGTAGTGTAGGGAATTTTCCATAGTGGCTCCTTTGTTTTTGTATTGGCATGCTAATTGTTTGTATACCAACTGTTTGTAGACTTATTATAACATAGGGAATGGGGATGTCAAGAGGGGGATTGGACGATTTTATGCATACAAGTTAATAATTCCCGTGTTCCCTAATAATCTGCTTTAATCTGGCATTATTATCAAATATATTTTCCGACAGCTTATTAATTTCTAACAAACTTTTGATACACCACTCCGGATCCTGCGTATGAAACGAATAATAAACATCATTCATTTGTCTGTAATTGAAAAGCTGCATAATGAATTTTGTAGATTGTTCCCTTGTATATGAAATATATCTATACATATACCCTATCCAAAACAGTGCACTTTTAGAGTATTTCACTTTCCCATAATCTGTGTCACCAAATTGTTCTAAAATACTATTGATTCCCTCGCACACATCGAGTGATAAAGACGATGAATTATTGGAATCTAATTTTGATAATAAATCTGAATGTAAAAATCTTCTAATAAATACCGCTGTTGAACAATCCAATTCATTTGATCGTTCAAATAATTTTCCTTGATACTCAGCAAGCATTAATCCGTTATGATCAAATTGTCTCATTTTAATATTTCCTCAATATACAAACCTGTTTTAAATTCTCTTTTTGCCAGTTTTAATTTTGTATCTATTTCATAACTTCGCTCATTTAAGACCTTCCTACAATCTTTACGTTCCGGAACCGATAAATAATACTTTTCGATTGGCACTAAATTCTGCAAAGCTTTTTCTGTTTTAAAAATAAATTGACGTCCCAATTTAGATGCCGACAATGAATGAAGTGCAACATCAGCATTGATTTCACCCTCCGTAAATTGAGCCATAATATAAAACATCTTGTTATCCGCAATCGGTGCTATAACTATATCTGCCTTTTCAATCTCATTCACTATTTCCCTAACCATCGAATTCGAGACATATTCTCCCAATGTTCCTCTATAATAGCAAATAGCAAGCATCCATTCCAAATCACATTCAAATTTCTTTATTTTCAAATCCAAAAGCGAATATCTAAACGAATACACACAAGATTTTTCTTTTTCACATACAAACGACAATGCTTGATTATATGTCTCCCCCAGATAAAATCCTTTTCCAAAGTCACAGTTCTCCCTCGAATCAGAAATTGATATTTCTGACAAACCCTTCTTAGAACCATGAAATAATACATCTCGGTATTTTTCTTTTATTAATTCTTCCTTAACCGAATTAATCCTATATTTATTATTATATGCGTAAGCATATATTTTTTCGCAGACATCATCTCTGGCTATGCCTTTTTTCACTATTCCTTCCAATGTAGTCCGTGAAACTTTTGCCCTTTCAGCAAACTCTATATTATTTATCTTTTCTGATTCTAATATAAAACCTATGTCCTCTTTGATATTATAATCACATGCAACTTTAATCATTCACATCCACTCCTTTTATAGTTATAGTATACCTCCGAGAACTTGTTTGTTCAAGTTGTGCAAATAAGTTTTGTGAAATAACGGATATTAAGTTCGTTGATTTACACTTGTAGAAACGCGAAAAAAAGGACATTCTCCGGTATTCCTACCGGAAAATGTCCTATACACATCATAATCTTCGTTAACAAATGCTTAACGTTTAGAGAACTGCGGAGCTCTACGAGCTGCTTTGAGACCGTACTTCTTACGCTCTTTCATACGAGGGTCACGAGTTAAGTAACCTGCTGCTTTTAAGGTTGGTCTGTAGTCTGCATCTACCTGAAGTAATGCTCTTGCGATACCGTGGCGGATTGCTCCTGCCTGACCTGTGTAACCGCCGCCTTTTACGTTAACTAAAACGTCGAACTTGTCAACTGTCTCTGTAGCAACTAATGGCTGACGAACGATAACCTTTAAAGTCTCTAATCCTAAATACTCGTCAATGTCTCTTTTATTAATTGTAATCTTACCTGTTCCCGGTACTAAATATACTCTGGCAACAGATGATTTTCTTCTTCCTGTTCCGTAATACTTTGTATTAGCCAATGTCCTTTACCTCCTTATCACCGATTAAAATGTTAATGTCTCAGGTTTCTGAGCTGCATGCTTGTGGTCCGGACCAACGTATACAAATAATTTCTTGTACATCTGTCTTCCTAAAGGTCCTTTTGGAAGCATACCTTTGACTGCATATTCTACAACTCTCTCCGGATGTTTGTTTAACATTTCTTTTAAAGTTGTCTCTTTCATACCGCCAACATAATCGGAATGGTGGTAATAAATTTTCTGATCTAATTTCTTACCTGTTACTTTTACCTTTTCAGCATTTACAACGATCACATAATCACCTGTATCGATGTGTGGTGTGAAAATCGGTTTGTTTTTTCCTCTTAATACGCTTGCAATTTCGGATGCTAAACGTCCTAATGTCTTATCAGTAGCATCTACTACATACCATTTTCTTTCGATTGCAGCAGGGCTTGCCATAAAAGTTTTCATTGGTTGACCTCCTTGAACTTTACCTTTGCGGTATCAATGTCCGAAAATACCACATCCGGTATACACATTTTTATATAGTAAAATGTCCCTCCGGGGCTATGGAGTTACATTTCTTCACTATGCCAGACTTAAATATTATAGTACACACATCCACGCGTGTCAACTCTTTTCTTCTAAATCCTCATACTCGATCCCAATCATGGTCAGTCCGTGTGCCGGAGCAGTCGGTCCCGCCATTTCACGGTCTTTTGCCGCTAAAATCTCCGGTATCTGTTCCGGTTTGTATTCACCGGTTCCAACGCGGATCAGTGTTCCTGCAATAATGCGAACCATATTATATAAAAAACCGTTGCCGGTGATCCGTATCGTAATAATATCCTTTTTTTTATCTACCGTCAGCGCATAAATCCTCCGCACCGTCGTTTCCACCTGGGCATGAATCGAACAAAAACTCTTAAAATCATGTTCTCCGACCAGATAACCCGCCGCCTCACGCATGGCATGTACATCTAAATGACGGTAATAAAAATAAGTGTCCAGCCTCCGGTTCGGATCGCGGAATTCCCGGTTTAAGATCCGATATTCATAGGTCTTTTTGCTTTTTACATGTCTCGGGTGAAAATCCAGTGGTACTTTTTTGGAACACTGTACGACGATATCCTCCGGAAGTCTCTGGTTCAGAGCGTAAGATATTTTCTCTGCCGGCATTCTTGCGATAGTATCAAAAACAGCTACGTTCCCACAGGAATGTACGCCTGCATCTGTCCTGCTTGCACCACTGACGATGATTTTTTCTCCAAGCAGCTCACTTAATGCCCGGTTCAGTTCTCCCTCGATCGTGTTGCCATTGGGCTGTATCTGCCACCCGCAGTAATTCGTTCCATCATATGCCACAATGAGCATTACCCGTTTTTTACCCTCTTGCATATTTTCCCTCTTCTACATCCTAAAGTGCAAAACGAAGCACCATCATAATGACAAAATATAAAATAACGATCACATATGCACGATAATCAATGCTTGCATACTTTAACGGTTTCATCTTGGTTCTTCCGGTTCCTCCACGGTAACAGCGGGCTTCCATTGCCATTGCAAGATCATTGGCACGTCGAAAAGCCGATACAAAGAGCGGCACTAATAACGGGATCATATTTTTTGCACGCTGGATCACGCCGCCGGTCTCAAAATCCGCACCTCTTGCCATCTGTGCCCGCATGATCTTGTCCGTCTCTTCCACAAGGATCGGAATAAAACGCAGTGCGATCGACATCATCATGGCAATCTCATGTACCGGAACATGGATTTTATTCATTGGTGCCAAAGCCTTTTCCAAACCGTCCGTCAATTCGTTTGGCGTTGTCGTCAGGGTCATGACCGATGTGCCAAGAATCAGATAAGTCAGACGGATCGCCATCAGGATCGCATTTCGCAGTCCCTCGTAAGTGATCGTAAAGATCCAGAATGATACCAGTTCTTTTCCACTTGTCAAAAAGAGGTTGAAAAGTGCTGTAATGATCATCAGGATCACAATCGCTTTTAAGCCTTTGACCATGTAGCCGATCGGCACTTTGGAAAGTTCGATAAAGCCAAACATAAAAATGGTCGCAACTAAGAATCCCCATACGTTTTTAAAGGAAAACAGGGAAATAATGAAAATCAGCGTTGCAAACAGCTTGACTCTCGGATCTAATTTATGAATGACGGAATCCGCCGGATAATATTGTCCAATCGTAATATCTCGTAACATGTTATCGTCCCAACTTTGCTAAAATCTCTTCTTTTGCTTCTGCTACTGTTGTGGCATCCATAGAAACGGGAATGCCTGCCGCTGCCAGTTCATGCATCAGATAAGTAACCTGTGGAGCAGCCAGCCCGACCGCCTCTAATTCCTTATAGTGTGCAAATACGCTCTTTGGAATATCATCAAACATGACACTTCCCTGATTCATCACAATAATGCGGTCTACATATTTTGCCACATCCTCCATACTGTGTGATACCAGAATAACCGTAATGCCCCGCTCCTTATGGAGTTTTGCCACCTGATCTAAAATCTCATCCCTGCCCTTCGGGTCAAGTCCCGCTGTCGGTTCATCAAGAATCAAAACCTCAGGCTGCATCGCTAAGACTCCGGCGATTGCCACACGGCGTTTCTGACCGCCTGACAAATCAAACGGGGAATGATAATACACCTCTTCCGGCAACCCTACACTTTTTAATGCCGCAAAAGCACGAAGCTCTGCCTCTTCTTTGGTAAGTCCCTGATTTTTCGGCCCAAAACAGACATCTTCAAAAATCGTAGTCTCAAACAACTGGTGCTCCGGGTACTGGAAAACCAGTCCTACTTTACTGCGAAGTTCCTTCAGATTGTAACCTTCATCATAAATGTCGGCTCCGTTGTAGTATATTGCACCGGAAGTTGCCTTTGTCAGACCGTTTAAATGCTGGATCAGTGTCGATTTTCCGGAACCGGTATGACCGATAATACCGATAAATTCTCCGTCTTCAATTTTTAGATTAATATTTTTTAAAGCCTGAATCTCATATGCAGTCCCCTGACTGTATACATAATTCACTTTATCTACAATAATTGACATTTCACTCACCTGTGTCCTAATTTGCACAATTCCTGCACCAGTTCTGCTCTTGTCAGGATTCCCGCCGGGATTGGAAGCCCGGATTTTCTGAGTTCGTCTGCTAAGAGCGTGATCTGCGGAACATCCAGTCTGTGACGTTTTAATTCATCCACCTGTGAAAAAATCTCACGCGGAGTTCCCTGCATCACGACTTTTCCCTTATCCATGACAAAAACCCGATCAGCATCCACAACTTCTTCCATATAGTGTGTGATCAGGATCACGGTCACACCTTTTTTCCGGTTGAGCAGATGTGCCGCCTGCAATACTTCTTTTCGTCCGTTCGGGTCAAGCATTGCCGTAGGCTCATCAAAGATAATACATTCCGGCTGCATTGCCATGACTCCCGCAATCGCCACACGCTGTTTCTGTCCTCCCGACAGCTTGTTCGGAGAATGACTGCGGAATTTCAACATTCCTACTGCCTTTAAACTCTCCTCGACACGCTCCCAGATCTCATCTGTCGGAACACCGATATTTTCCGGTCCGAATCCGACATCCTCTTCTACCACACTGGCAATGATCTGGTTGTCCGGATTCTGAAATACCATGCCGGCAGACTGACGGATATCCCAGAGATGTTTTTCATCGGAGGTGTCCATTCCATCTACCCACATTTCGCCGCCGGAAGGTTCTAAGATCGCATTCATATGCTTTGCCAACGTGGACTTTCCGGAACCGTTATGACCTAAAATTGCCACAAACTGTCCCTTTTCGATTTCGATATCCACGCCGTCCAATGCAGTCTGAATAGACTCCACCTGATTGTCCTCATCCCGGTGTATATATTCATGTACTAATTTTTCTGCTTTAATAATCTTCATCCTATGCACCAGATTATGCCTTTCCTGCTGATTTATACATTCTCCCAATGAAGTCTGTGTAAATCTCCTTCTAATTTCATGTGGTCAAACTGATTCTGCCTGAGGGCTTCGTACAACACAATTGCTACGGAATTAGAGAGATTCAAAGAACGTGTCTCTCCAATCATCGGAATACGCACGCACTCCTCCGGATGTTCTACCAATATCTCCTCCGGGATTCCTGCACTCTCCTTGCCGAACATAATATAGCAGTCCGGTTCGTAAGATGCTTCCGAATAAATCTTCTTGGCCTTCGTCGTTGCCATATATATCTTAGCTCCCGGATTTCTCTGCAAAAAATCCTCGTAGTTTACATAACGTTCCACTTCTAATTGCGACCAGTAATCCATACCGGCACGTTTTAACGCCTTTTCACTTAAAGAAAAACCAAGAGGTTCGATCAGATGCAGTTTTGTTCCTGTTGCCACACAGGTTCTTCCGATGTTTCCGGTATTTGCCGGAATCTCCGGCTCATATAATACGATATTGAGCTTAGCCATTCTTCTTTTCCTCTCGCAAATGTGCAATAAAATGCTCCAAACGCTCTAATGCCATCTTCAGATTGTCCAGTGAATACGCATAGGAGATCCGAAGGAATCCCTCGCCGCAGGCACCGAATGCCGTTCCCGGAACAACCGCAACCTTCTCTTCCCGTAAGAATCGGTTTGCAAACTCTTCCGATGTCATACCGAACTCCTGAATACTTGGGAAAATGTAAAATGCTCCAAACGGTTCAAAGCACTGTAAGCCCATCTCCTTAAAACGATGCACTAAATAGCGTCTTCTTTCGTTGTATTCTTCACGCATCTTCATCACATCATCGTCACCGTTACGCAGTGCGGAAATGGCTGCATACTGGCTTGTCGTCGGTGCACACATAATGGCAAACTGATGAATTTTTAACATCTGCTCTAAAATCTCTGCCGGAGCACAGGCATAACCCAAACGCCAACCTGTCATTGCATATGCTTTAGAAAAACCGTTGATCAATACGGTTCTCTCTTTCATTCCCGGAAGAGAAGCGATCGACACATGTTCTCCACAGTAAGTAAGCTCTGCATAGATCTCATCACTTAAAACAAAGATGTCATGCTCTTTGATAACCTCTGCAATCTCTTCTAAATCTTTTCTCTCCATGACTGCTCCGGTCGGATTGTTCGGAAATGGCAGCACTAACAGCTTTGTCTTTGGCGTAATGGCTGCTTCTAACTCCTCCTTTGTCAGACGAAATTCATTCTCCTCTTTCAATTCGATGATGACCGGAGTTCCATTTGCCAAAATAGCGCATGGTTCATAGGATACATAACTTGGCTGAGGAATCAGTACCTCATCGCCCGGGTCAAGCATGGCACGCATGGCAATGTCGATTGCCTCACTGCCACCCACTGTAACCATAATTTCCTTCTTATAGTCATAAGTGACATCGCATTTACGATATATGTATTTTGCAATTTCCTGCTTTAACTCTTTTAAACCTGCATTGGATGTGTAGAAAGTTCTTCCTTTTTCTAAGGAAAAAATGCCCTCATCCCGAATATGCCACGGTGTATCAAAATCCGGCTCACCTACACCGAGTGAAATGGCATCTTCCATCTCATTTACGATGTCAAAAAATTTACGAATACCGGATGGTTCTATTTCAACAATTCTTTTGGACAGTGGATTTCTCATGGTATCATCAAAATCCTTTCGTCTTTTTTCGGCTCAGCCATAATGGTTCCGTGGTCTTTATATTTTTTCAAAATAAAGTTTGTCTTTGTGCTTAATACGGAATCTAAAGTAGAAAGTTTATCGGATACGAACTGTGCGATCTCACGCAGTGTCTTTCCCTCTAAAATGACCATAAAGTCAAAACCGCCGGAGATCAGATATACTGCATTTACTTCCGGATAATTATAGATTCTCTCTGCTACCTTATCAAATCCCATGTCTCTTTGCGGTGTTACACGCACCTCGATCATGGCTGTTACTTTTTCAATTCCTGTCTTTTCCCAGTTGATCAGCGTATGGTAACCGCAGATGATGTGTTCTGCTTCCATTGCCTCTAACTCATTGACTACATCTACTTCATTTACGCCGAGCATGATTGCTAATTCTTTCAAATCCACACGGCTGTTTTTTTCAATAAACGTTAAAATCTTTTCACGCATGATGATCCTCCAACCTCTCTATTTACTCAATGCTTTATATAATTCATCCGTTTTCGGCGGCTCTAAAAATCTGCGTTCTTCTTCATTCAAAAGCACACGGTCATTACTGTCGGTTGCTTTTCCAATGACAACTGCCGGAATGCCTGCTTTTTCTAATTCCATGACCAGACCATTTCCATCCTTGGCTGCCATCAGCATAGAACCGCTTGAGATCAGTTCATAAGGATTTATGCCGAAAAACTCACAGATTTCTACTGTTTCCTGCTTTAACGGAATCTTCTTTAGATCAATTTCCAGTCCGACGCCGGATGCCTCTGCAATCTCCCAAAGTGCGCCAAAAATGCCGCCCTCTGTCACATCATGCATAGCAGCAACGCCAGACTTAACGGCGGTCGCGGCCTCCGACAGAACCGATATGTAACGGTCAAGTTCTTTTGCTTTATCGATAAACGGCTGAGAATAACGCTCCCGTAATGCCGCCTCTTTTTCCTTTGCTAAAATGGCAGTTCCTTCAATACCGATCCATTTTGTGACAATGATATCCATCCCCGGTTTTACACCCGCGGTAGAGATGACTCTGCCTTCTTTTGCTTTTCCGACACCTGTCACGGAAATCACAATCTGATTGACCACTTTGGTAACTTCGGTGTGACCGCCCATGACCTGAATGTGATTTTTTTCACAGGCTTCTTCTACCTGTGCCATCACTGTCTTTAAATCTTTTTCTTCGACGTATTCCGGAAGGAGGACAGTTAACATAATTCCTATTGGTTCCGCTCCTGCACTTGCTAAATCATTGACGGTAATCTGTACTGCCAATGCCCCAATGTCTTTCGCTGCTCCGGTAATCGGGTCAGTGGAAATGACAAAGACTTCATCCTCTGCTAATTTCATCGCTGCGCAGTCTTCGCCCACACCTGCCCCTAAAAGCACTTCTTTCCGTGTTGTATGCAGTTGTTTAAAAACGGAACGCTTTAATACGTTTTCCGGAACTTTTCCAACTTTCATCCTGATCTTCCGCCTGTTCTTATTTATAGTTCAAGGCTGTCTCATTGCTGAGGCAGCCTCTTGGATTCTATAGAGCTGTTTTAATCATTTCCCTGATTATTCTCTTCTTCCTTGGTATCCTTCTGATTGTCATCTTTGCTTTCGTCTTTTTTATCGGAATCCTTCTTGTCATCCTTGTTATTTTCTTCCGGCTGGCTTGGCTGCTCCGGCTGTGCCGGTTCTGCAGGCTGTGCTGCTGCCGCTGCCGCTGCTTCTGCTGCCTGCTGTGCCGCTGCCGCATCACGGGCTGCCGTACAGTTTGCTGCCGCTGCTGCCTGAATGGTTGCCTCATCCTGTGTTCCGATCGCTGCCATAACAGCATTGATCGCATCCTGACTGTCAGAAGCAGTACCTACTCTGACGATCTTCGGTGATGCCTGATAATTAGAAGTGTTAAATACTTCCCTGCTCTCTTCTTTTCCATTTACTTTTACAACTTTCCACAGTTTGGCTTTTTTACCGATATGTGCAGACTGCTGTGTGGAAATGGTACCGATCTGTAAGGTTCCGTCAGCAACATATTTTACACCCGGATCTGTTTCACCGGTGGTCTCGCTGACAAATTCAACCTCACGGTTTGCATCTCTTGTCTCTTTTCCATAGACATTAAAGTGGATGATACCGCCGTCGGTATAACCTTCGATATATACCGGATATTTTGTGGAATTCTTAAATTTCAAATCCTTGTATTCACCGGAAATTGCGGCATCCATAGATGGCTCTACATAGCTTACGATCATAGAGTGTGCAAATCTTTCGGTAATCTCAAGTTCTGCACGGATCACTGCATTATATAAAGTTGTAGACACCTGGCAGATTCCTCCACCATAGGTCTCAACAGTTGTTCCATTCTCATAGGAACCTGCTAACTCATATCCATTCTCTGCATTAAACGGAACGACTGCATCATGTACGGAAAATTCTTCGCCCGGATAGATGATGCTTCCATTGATCTTGCTTGCTCCATTACGCACATTTTTTGCACGTCCTGCTGATGAGGAACTGAAGTTTGTGCTGTAACCGCCAAGTAAATCTTTGACTTCTGCTAACTCTTCTTCGGAACCGCGCGGCTCTACGAGTTTTGCACTCAGTTCAATAGAGGCTGCTTTTCCATCCCACTGATTCTGCATATGTGATGCGATCTGTTCAATGGATTTCTCTGCGTTTACTTTAATTCCTTCATGTCCTTTTACAAAGGTAAACTGTCCGTTCTCACGGGTCAGTCCGTTATCCTGTGCTTCCTGATCTAACTCTTTTGCATGCTCTTTTAACAAAGCTGCTGTCTTGCTTTCGTCAATGGCATAGGAAAGTACAAAGACTTTGTCGCCTTTTTCTAAATCTTTCTTTTCTTTATATCTTGCGATCGGATTTCCGGTTCTTCCAAGGTTTACTGCTTTTTCAGCCAACTCCGGGTTTCCCCAGGTAACACCTAAATCCTTTGCTGTTACTTCTATACTGTTCTCACCGGCTTTTAATGTGATTGCCGTATCCTGCAGACTCTCAATGTAATCCTCTACTGCGGCGGTTGCTTCTTCCTCTGTCATTCCTGCCACGGAAACATCTCCGATATAAACACGGTCTGCGATGACATGATTCTCATCTTCTTCCGCTTTGACACCCATATGGATTCCTGCTGCTGCCACTAACACAAATGCTGCTACAAACAAAAACCATCTTTTTTTAATATTTCTCATTCTGTTACCCCTTTAATACAGCCGCCTCTGATATCATTTTATCCGAAAGTCGGCTTTCTATGCTGGTTTTCTATGTTCTCAAACGTTCGTTTTCTATTGTATCATAAAAATCTGTTTTTTCAAGATGCAGAACGCCTAATTAATTTGACACCCATCCTCTGTTTTAGTATATTATGTCCTAGAATGCTGCAAGTAATAAAGAAAGAAGCATAGATGCCACTAAGATGATCACGATCACGCTGGCGATGATGCGGTTTCTTTTAGAATTACGGTAGTTCATATTTTTCACCTCACTTTATGATTATGGAAAGGAGACACACAATGGTCCCTGTTGTTCTAATTACTTTTATATTATTTTTAGCATATTACGCTTATCGGCGTAAACAGATTGACAAAGTCAATACACAAAAAGAATCTGATTTCTGGCAGCGTGAAAACGATGCAAACAGTACACGCAAACAGGATATCACAAATTTAGATTACATCCAAATTCCTGTTGATACTTTTCCTATCGGTGCTTATCCAAACGAAGGATACGAGGAAACGGAACAACAGTTACTTGCTCTTTCCGAACAGAAGATCCTGAATTTAACCGGCATTTCAAACACGGATTTAAAACTGCAGTACGGTGTTTCAAACCTGGCTATTCTTAGCGACTGTGATGAACGCTTTACTACGCTCGTTCGCCTCTTAACAGATTATGCAAAAGGCCTTGCCGAACATGCACACATCGATGATGCTATCCGCGTTTTAGAATTTGGTGTCAGCATCAAGAGTGATGTTACGGAGAACTATACGCTCTTAGCCGGACTCTATCAGGAAAAAGGCGAAACCGCCAAAATTTCTGATCTTATCGAAAGTGCCGATTCCTTAAACTCGCTTTCGAAAGACACTATCCGGAAAAAATTAAGAGAGATACTGTCTTAAGATTCCCATTTTAGAATTCTATTTATTATTTTAACATCCTGCCATATTGGCTGATGATCCGGTCAACCTGGCGGGATGCTTCATTTCTTGTCAGTGTTTCCCATTCCAGATTAAGGTTTATTTTATGATAATCTGCCAATTCTTTCAAGTGCTTTTTTTGTCTGGCTGTTGCCGGAGTCTGCCGCTTGGCTTTATAAATCAGTGGCTTAGGCTCAAAGACATCTGCCTGCACCGCCCCGAATTCCTTCTCTAACCTTTCATAGAGCAGATAGGTCGCTTTTGCATCGTCTAAGGCACGGTGATGGTGTCCGATCTCGATTCCATAGTATCCGCAAAGAGCATCCAACGTCCTTTTTTCCAACGCCGGCAGACATCTTCTGGCTATCTTTAACGTATCTGCCGCCTTTCGTTCAAAGGACATCTTCCGGTTGATCGCAGCCTGTTTTAAAAAACTATAATCAAAGATCACATTTTGTCCTACTAAAATATCTTCCCCAAGAAATCCAAAAAAGTGATCTAACACCTCATCCTCTTCTTTTGCTCCTGCTAACATCTCCTGATCGATCCCGGTCAGTTCTGTGATCTTTTCCTCTAATAGCTGGTGCTGCCGGATCAGCATGGAGCACTCGCTGACGATTTCTTTTTTTCTGACCCGTACTGCCGCCACCTCCAAAATCTTATGATGTTTTGGATTGAGTCCTGTCATTTCTAAGTCAATGACGCAGTAGTCCTCTAACATCATTTTCCACTTCCCTTACATAAGTCTGACAAAAAACATTCGGTACATTTCGGATTCCGTGCAGTACAGATACTTCTGCCAAGCGTGATGATCTGTATATTGTAGAGGATCCAGTGGTCTTTTGGCAGTACCTTCATCAGATCGTATTCAATCTTAACCGGATCATCCTCTTTGGTAAAGCCCAATTTTTTTGAGATCCGTTTGACGTGGGTATCCACAACCACACTCGGTTCATGGTAGATGTTTCCACGGATGACATTTGCGGTCTTTCTGCCGACTCCCGCTAATGCGGTCAGCTCTTCTAATTCCCTTGGCACTTCTCCGTCGTATTTTTCCACTAAGGTTCTGGCACAGGAAATGATGTTTTTTGCCTTATTGTGATAAAATCCGGTCGAATGGATATCCTGCTCTAACTCTTTTAAATCCGCATTAGCAAAGGCTTCTAACGATGGATATTTCTGAAACAGGTCTTTTGTTACGATATTGACTCTCGCATCGGTACACTGCGCACTTAAGATAACGGCGATCAGAAGCTGCCACGGTGTCTCATGGTTCAGATAACAGACATACTCCGTTCCATATGCTTCATCCAGTCTTTTTAAGATTTCAGCGATTCTCTTTGTCATGGCAATTCTCCCTTCTCTATTACCTGTATTCCTGCCTGATTCGTCAGCGGATTTCTGTGTTCATAGTCAAACAGTACAAAATACTCGTTGCAGGACTCCGGCAGTTTTTCAATACTCCGCTCCTGCTCGGTCGGAAATCGATAGGTAAATGGCTCTAAATGGCTCTGTTTGCCTTTTTTGCAGACTTTCCGGCTGATTTCTTTATACGGCTCTAAATCTGTGGCAAATGCCGGACGGCTCTTCATGTTCTCGCGATAATATAGATCAAAGGTCAGGGATTGTTCTAACATTCTCATATCCGTCACATACTCTTTTGCAAACTCTAACAGGATCTCGCAACGGCGTATCCTTGTATGTTTCAGATGAAAATAACCCTGCATTTCATAAAATTCTCCCATCTTTTGGAACATCTCAAACCCACCGTCAAAAAACTGCTCTAAGATTTTCATTGTAACTTCATACTGGTGGCTGTTATAGTACACCTCTAACATTTCTTCCACCTGTTTGATCTTTAAGACTTCATCAAAGCTCAGCCAGTTCGTTTTCATAACCTCATAAGGTGGCTTGGATTGATAGATCAGACCATATTCTCTGGCATGTTCAAACATATAAGAACCTTTTAGCACCTTTAAAAATCCAAGCTGGAGCTGCTCCGGCTTTAAGTCGTAAATCTCATCAAACGACTTCCGGAAAGTCTGATAATCCTCATACGGCAGTCCCGCAATTAAATCTAAATGCTGATGGATGTTGCCCGGTGCCTGTATCCGTCTCACGACTGCTTTTAGTTTTTCTAAATCCATGGTCCGGTGTATTTCCTGTATTGTGACATCATTCGTGGACTGCACACCGATCTCTAACTGTATGAGCCCCGGACGCATTCCGGCAATATATTCTAATTCTTCCTCCGTCAGCAGATCTGCCGCCACCTCAAAGTGAAAATTCGTCTTTCCCAAATCTTTTTCTTTGATAAATCTCCAGATTTCCATGGCATGTGTATGACTGCAGTTAAAGGTCCGGTCTACGAATTTGACCTGGGGCACTTCCTGTTCGATAAAAAAGCCGAGTTCTTTTTTTACCAGCTCGATATCACGAAACCGCATTTTTTTATCGATCGAAGAAAGACAATAACTACAGGAGAACGGACAGCCTCTGGAGGATTCATAATAAATGATCTTGTTTTTGAACTGTTCCATATCTTCATAACAGAATGGGATCGTGCTCATATCCACCGGCTCTGCCATTCCGGTAAATGCCACCGTTTTGTCCCGTTTCCGGTATGCGATCCCCGGAACCCGCAAAAGTTCTTCTTCCCGCTCACTTTCCTCTGCTTCTATATAACAGCGGCACACCTTTTTAAACGTATGCTCGCCCTCTCCGATAAACACTCCGTCGATTCCCGGATTTTCTGCTAATAACGTCTCTACCTCATAGGAGACTTCCGGCCCGCCAACCCAGATCGGTGTATTCGGACATAATTTTTTTAATTCTTCTATTAATTCCTTTACATACGCAATATTCCAGATATAGCAGGAAAAACAGATGACATCCGCATGCTCTTTGTAAATGCCTTCTAAAATCTCCTCTACTCTGTTGTTGATCGTATATTCTAACAGTCTGATATGTTCCCGATATTCTTTTGCATATGCCCTTAAGCTGTAAACTGCCAGATTGGAATGGATGTATTTTGCGTTGATCGCGTTTAGTAGTATTTTCATAATTCCTATCATATCACAAGGGTTTCTTCGTAACAAGTTCTTTCCTGCGAGGATGGATAAGACATAGTTTGCAATAGTGCCGCGAGGGCGTACCTTTCAGATATTCCAAGTTTCCTTGTGCAGATCATTCCGATGAACCTCTGAAAGCAGGAATCGTGTGCGCCAGTGGGCTTCACGATTCCTTGAGTTTCATCTCCATTGCACAAAAAGAAACTTTCCATATCTGAAAGGTTCTCCCCGCGATCTACTCTTTGGTTTTCTTTGCTTTGCATCCTGCTTAGGTGTCATACTTGTTTCTCAGGGGCATATTTGTATGGAAATGGGGGAATGCAGGTAAATGTAATGGGGATAGGTATCTTGAAATATTTCATTGGTGCAGTTGGCTACACCGCTTATGAACCATACCTTTCCCATTATTTTACGCGAAAAGAAGGTGTTCCCCGCCTTTCGGCTTTGGAACACCTTCTTAATTTCTCATTCCCTATTTATCATCTCATCACAATGTAACGGACGATGACATCGATCCCTGCTGCGATCAGAAGTGCTCCGCCTCCGATGTAGGCTTTTGACTTCTGCTCAAATCCCAGCCGGTAACCCGTATAGAGCCCGATGATGACCATTGCGATCGTGACGCAGATAATCATGATCAATACTGCTTTTATATCTGCCTCTAAGAATGCAAATGCGATTCCTGTCAGGATCGTGAATATCGTTCCTTTTGCGATCGAAAAGAAGGTTTTTTTAATATCCAGACCATCTTCCCGTTTCTCTACGATCCTTTCATTTCTCCATGCTTTAACAAACATCCGAAGACCCATGCCAAACAGGATCAGAATTGCAAGTATCCTTCCTATAAAGGCTTCTCCACTCAGTTGTGTATCATACTGGTTCAGGAGAGTTACCAAAAAGCTGCCGATGAGAAGTGCGATTGTCTGCCACAAGGCGATCACGGTAACTGCCATGGATAAGCGTTTCTTTTCCAGTTTTGCGACTAATGCACCCTGACACTCTACTGCCGCAAAAGTATCCAGCGACATGCCAATGGTAATCAGCACAATTTCTATCCAGCTCATTCCTCCCTCTCCTTTCCGTTTCTGTTAGTCTTCGTCTGTTCCTACGCCCTCAGTACGGATAATGAATTTCACTTCTCCAAGAGTATCCTCAGAAATATCTGAGAATGACTGATAATCTGAACCAGCCTGCATTACTGCTACAACTTTGTTTAACATACCTTTGACATCGCCATTGTAGGTATCTGCTAACTTCTGTATTCCTTCTTCATCGAATTTTACCATTCCCTCATTCAATGTTACGGAACCGTCTGCTAATTTGCCAACACCATCTGTTAATGCCGGTACCTGATCAGCAAGTGCCTGTGTACCATTCTTTAATGCGTCCATTCCTGTTACTAAGCTGTAACCGTTAGACTGTACTGCTTCAATTCCTGCTGCTACTGTTTTCTTTGCTGACTCAGCTCCTGCGATCGCACCCTGTGCTGCTCCACTCTTAGCTCCTGATAATGCTGCTGTCTGAGCTGCCTCGGTTGCTCCTGTTACGGCACCCTGTGCTGCTCCGCTCTTAGCTCCTGTGATCGCTGCCTGCTGTGCTGCTGCTGTTGCTCCGGATACTGCTCCTGCTGCTGCTCCACTCTTAGCTCCTGTTACAGCTGCCTGCTGCGCTGCTGCTGTTGCTCCGGATACTGCTCCTGCTGCTGCTCCCTGTTTTGCTCCTGTTACGGCTGCCTGCTGTGCTGCTAATGTTGCTCCTGCTACCGCACCCTGGGATGCTCCCTGTTTTGCTCCTGCTACCGCACCTTTTTCTGCTCCCTGCTTAGCTCCTGTTACGGCTGCTTTCTGTGCTGCCTGCGTTGCTGCATTCTCACATGCTGCCGCTACATTTGGAGCGGCTCCTTCTCCGATCTGTGCTGCCATAGCATCGATCAACTGATAAGCCTGTGCTGTTGCATCTTCATCACTGATGCTGCCGCCTGCTGCTGCTACATTTGCCTTGATACCTGCTTTTAAGATTGGGAGAAGCTGTGCATTTCCCTTTAATGCTGCAGAAACAGTACTTGTAGTCGTTGCTTTTGCCTGATCTTCAATTGCCTGACGCTGTCCTGCATCAAATTCTGCTTTGACTGCTGCGGCTGCTAATTTCTGGATATTGCCTGCCTCAGCATCTACAAGCTGGTCTGCCTGGCTCTTAATATCTGCTTCCTGTGCTGTTACAAGTGCTTCCGCCTGTTTTGCAATTTCTGCCTGCTGTGCTGCTACGGTATCAGCTGCCTGTTTCTTAATCGCTTCTGCCTGTGCATCTACGGTTGCAGACGCCTGTTTTTCAATGCTTTCTTTCTGAGATGCCACCGTATCGGCTGCCTGTTTCTTAATGGAATCTGCCTGTTTGTCTACGGTATCAGATGCCTGTTTTTCAATGCTCTTCTTCTGGGATGCTACCGTATCGGCTGCCTGCTTCTTAATGGAATCTGCCTGTGCATCTACGGCATCGGATGCTTTCTTCTCGATATCTTTCTTCTGGGATGCTACCGTATCGGCTGCCTGTTTCTTAATGGAATCTGCCTGTGCATCTACAGTCTCTGATGCCTGCTTAGAAGCGGCTGCTTTTTCTTCTTCTGTCATTGCAGTATTTAAGGTTGCATCTAAGGAAGATACACCATTGCGAAGAGATTCTGTGCTGCTGTTTAAGGTGTTTGCACCATCTGCTAATGCAGGAACTTTACTTCTTAACTGCTCTAAACCTTCACGAAGCTCTTTTGTTCCGTCTGCTAACTGTGAAGAAGAATCAGAAAGTGTATCAATTGCATCATCTAAATCGCTTAAGTCTACGAAATCTTCTACATTGTCGCTGCTTGTAATACCGCTTAACATAACGCTCATGGTCATATCCATGGAGAAATCTTTTACGTCAGCAGTTACTTCTACATATTCCGGGATATCAATATCTTCGGAGAAATCAGAAGAAGTTACTTTTAAGCTGTCCTTTAAGCCCGGCATTGCAACGCCGACCACCATGTTCTTGTCACCGTCAGAAATAACTTTACCATTCTTAACCTTAACGTTTGTAAAGCTGTCGTCTAAGATCATTCCTGTCATAATGGTAAATGGTACATAAACGCTATACTTCTTACCGTCTACAGTTGTAGTAGTTTTCTGGTTGTTCTTGTAATCAAAACGGATCGTAACTTTTCCGCTCTTGCCTGCGATCTCATCCGGATCCATCTTCTCACCGTCTAAGTAGTAAGAAATGGTCTGTTTTACAGGAAGCTCTTTATCTGTTTTTCCCTGATAATAGATGTCTTTTCCTTTTGCTTTCCAGATGATCTTTCCGTCTTTTTCTTCAAACTTCTCTTTACCTTTGACATTCTTGATGTCTTTTAAGTCTGAAACGTCTTCAATTGTCTCATTTCCATCCGGGTTCTTTAACCAGTCACTGACAATGACATCTTTTGCTTTTCCGGAGTTATCTGCAACAACGTAAACAGTCTCTTCTTTTCCGACTTCTTCGTCTGCTGCTTTGCTGATCTTAGAAGAAAGAACTTCTTTTAAGTCTTCTTCATCATCTTTGTTATCTTTTTTGTCTTTCTTATCGGTAGACTCCTGTGTAGTCTCTGCCTTTGTAGATGTCTTTGCTGCATTAACAGTGTATACACCGGCACTTCCGCCTGCAACGGCGATGGTTAATACGCCGGCTGCAATACGGATCACATATCTATTTTTAAATCTTCTTTTTAATTCAGGTAATTTCATCTTGGTTCCTCCTTAATTTTTTTGCACAAATCCTTTACTTGTCTTGCAGATTATCTTATCAAAAATCATAAACATGGACGGCAGTATGAAGATTACTACGAACATACTGATGATCGCACCTCTTGCCATCAGTGAGCAAAGAGAAGCTATCATGTCTACGTTTGAATATAGACCTACACCAAATGTTGCTGCAAAGAAACTCAACGCACTGACAATAACGGACTGCATAGATGCTCCTAAGGCAGATGTAATTGCCTCCTGCTTTTCTACTCCATTGTATCTTGCTTTACGATACTTCGTTGTCATCAGGATTGCATAGTCTACGGTGGCTCCTAACTGGATCGTTCCAATTACGATTCCTGCAATAAACGGAAGTTTCGTTCCCGTAAACGCCGGAATACCCATGTTAATGAAGATAGCAAACTCAATAACCGCTACTAAGATAATTGGTAAGGATATTGATTTGAATACGCATGCAATAATTAAGAAGATCGCACCGATGGATACTGTACTTACGACGTTGAAGTCATGGTTTGTGATCGTGATCAAGTCTTTTGTACAAGGTGCTTCACCGATCAGCATCGCATTTTTATCATACTTCTTCATAATCTTTTCAATCTTATCACACTGATCATTTACTTCATCAGATGCTACTTTGTATTCAGAACTGATCATCAACATCTGATAGTTCTCATCCATAACAACTTCTTTGATGTCTGATGGGATCATCTCTCTTGGTACGGTCGGTCCTACCAGACTGTCTAAACCAAGGGTCGCTTTTACACCATCCACGTCATCAATCTTGCTCATCATCTCGTTCACTTCTTTTGGCTCTAAGGATGAATCACAAAGGATAATGTGTGTAGAGTTCATTGCAAATGTTTCGTCTAACTTGTCATTTGCGATAACACTGTCCAGATTTCCCGGAAGTGTACCGGCTAAATCATAGTATACTTCATAATGAGTATAACCCCAAAGTGCAGGAATTAATACGATAATAAATGTTATGATAAATGCTTTGTAGTGTTTTACTACCCATCCGGAAATAACACCTAAATCCGGGATGATCGCTTTATGTCTTGTCTTGTCGATCGCTTTATCAAATACAAGGATCATAGACGGTAATACGGTTACACAGCAGATAACTCCGAAGATAACACCTTTTGCCATGGTAACACCAAGGTCAAGACCAAGGGTAAAGCTCATGAAGCAGAGTGCTACGAATCCTGCTACGGTTGTGATGGAACTTCCGATAACGGATGTTAAGGTGTTCGAAATTGCATGAGCCATCGCTCTCTTCTTATCATCCGGGAAACGCTCCTGGTTCTCTTCATAAGAATGCCACAGGAAAATGGAATAGTCCATCGTAACACCGAGCTGTAGTACCGCCGCAAGTGCCTGTGTGACATAGGAGATCTCTCCGAAGAACACATTCGAACCTAAGTTGTATATAATTGCCATTCCGATACTTAATAAGAAGAATACCGGGATCAATGCAGAGTCCATAGTCAGTGAAAGTACGATGACTGCAAGGATTACTGCGATGAGTACATAAATCGGTACCTCTTTGTCTGACAGGTTCTTCGTATCTGTAACGACTGCCGACATACCACTTATGTAACACTGTTTGTCTGCTACGCTTCGCAGCTCTTCGATCGCATCCATTGTTTCATCGGATGACATGGAGCTGTCAAAGAAAATTACCATTAAGGTTGCATCCTTGTCCTCATTGATGAATGCATCCTGTACCTTATCCGGTAACATGGTTTTTGGAATAGATAAATCTGCTAAGGAATCATACCAGAGAATTTTTTTCACATGGTCTACTTTTTCCATGTTCTTTCTCATCTTTGAAATGTCCTGATCTTCCATTCCTTCTACTACGCACATGGAAAATGCTCCTGTGCCAAATTCGTCCAAAAGAATGTCCTGACCCTTCATGGTGTCAATCTCTTTCGGTAAATAAGTTAGGATATCATAGTTTACTCTTGTGTGAAAATATCCTAGTGCTGCTGGGAAGAGCAAAATAATACTCACTATCAAAATCGGAATACGTAATTTTACTACTCCCTTTCCAAAATTAATCATCTTTCCTCATCTCTTTTCTTTAATCTCGAACTTGAGTATAAAAAAAAAGACCGAATAAATAAATATTCAATCTTTTTTTGCTGTCTTTTACGATTATACATTTCGGTGCTTTTGTATTGCGCCCTATACATTTCTATCCATGTGTATATTTTGTTACTACATTTCAGATAATATCTCGTCCAAAGAACGTTTTATGACATATTGATAAATATCTGCCACTTCTTTTGGCGGTATCACCATATTGCTCTTGATCCAGCTGATCGCCACAAAACACATGGACTGGCTGTAATACTCTGCTAAATGATCCGGTGTCAGCCAGGCATGTATCGGTTTCTTTCCGGTTACCTTATTCTCAATAACTCCTAAGATGATCTGCTTGATACAGGACTTTACAATACTCTCAAAGGAATTCTGTCCTTCTAACTTACACGCCTTACTATAGAAGTCCCGCTCTTTTTCAATGCTTGTAAACATCAGCACCAATGCCTCATGCACCATACCATTCTGAAGAAGCGGTCCGATTGGTTCTATGATCTGTGACATGATGATCCATTCTAACAGTTCATACTTGTCTTGAAAATGATTATAAAATGTCGGACGGATGACTCCCGCTTTATCTGTAATTTCCTTAATTGTAATCTTTTCTATTGGCTGTTTTAAGGTCAGCTCTTTAAAACTTTCCGCTAACAATGTGTCTACGGCGTTCTTTCCCTGATTTGTCATAAATTTCCTCTCAACTGCAACGGAATGATCCTTCTTCTACGACAGCTATAAAATAGCACGAAACCGTAAATATGTCAAATTTTCCGTCCCCTTTTTGGTCTCTTTGTGTCATTCCTCCTCATCAAATTCCACGGTTACAAAATATCCTTTTTCTGTCTCTTTTACATCTATGACTTTTCCTTCTCTGCTCTGTAAACGTTCGTTATATTTATAGTTTGCAGACATTGCATACGCCCGTCCTAAGGTATAGTAATAGGAATTGGGCAGTTTACCCTCTGTGACCGGCAGGATATCTCCGACTTCTAAGAGTCCTGTCCGCTCCATTTTAAATTCCATCTTCCGCATTTTGTTTCCTCGATCCTTCTATTATTATTCCTCTGTGTTCTGATTCCTTCGTTGCTTTCCTTATGCCTTCTTCCTGGTTACAAACAGGGTTGGCAGTGCCATTTCGCTGTACTGTGTGGAAATGATCTCGCTCTTTGAAATCCTTGAATACACTCCCTTGAATTTTCCACCATAAGTAAATAATCCGGTCAGGTTATACACAGGGAAAAATGTATGCTCGCCCTGTGCTAAATCCACGTTCATGGTCTGATACGGCACACAGAATTCCTGGATCAGATAGGTGCTGTCTGCATCGTTTCTTTCCTTATAGAAGTATTCCTTCCATTCCTCCGCATTGCACTCCACCCCTGCATGGATTCCCTGTGAACCGTAAGAATCCTCCGGCTTTAAGATCCACTTGTCTTTTTCGGTTAAGATTTCTTCTATATTTAAACGTTCATCATGGATGCTATAGGTCATCGGTACATGAGCCTTTACAAATGCGTTTTCTTCCTCTGTTAAAAATGCCTGCGTCTGTGGCAGATGTAATATCTTGTACAGGATTTTATTGTGGGCGATCTGCGTTCTGAAATCTCCGATCAGACATACAGCATTGTCCTTTACTGCTGCAATAAAATCTCCTACCTCTTCATAGTGCTTCATGATATCACTGGTAACGGCACGGCGGTAGATCGCATCCACCTGCATTCCGTCCGGTGTATACAGTGTACCATCCTTATATTGCAGATTTCGGATCTCACAAAGCTGTGCCTTGCATCCATGTGCCTTGAAATGCTCTGCAAAAATCTGAAATTCCATCTCTGTCGCATTTTCCATAAAATCTACGATCGCTACATTCGGATGTTCTTTCGGATTCTGACTGCTATGGTAAATCTCTAAAAATGTCTCCACCCAGGAATCAAAAAGCTCGAAACTCTTGAACTCATGGGTTTCTGCCATTTGCTGATAAGCTTTTGTCTTTTGGATCGCGATGTTTAACTCCCTGTCCTCGTTCATTGCCGAAGTTCCGTCGGTGTTAAATTCGCAGAATTTGAAATCACCTGTTTCTTCATTATAAAAGATGTCGATCCTTGCGATCGGGATCGGGCTGTCATAGGTCGGTTCTCTTAAGATCAGTTCCTCTAACTTCGGCTCGAATCCAAAAAGCCTCCGGTAATCTTCGTCTTTTGCATAGGCATCCATAACCTTATAAAAAATGCCACACATCGTACTGACCAGATCAGAGAATATCCGCTCCTCCCGTCCGGTAAAAATCTTTGGAACATAGAGTGCTTTGACACATCTGCCATGATACTGCGCCGTCGAGTTACGGATATATTCGTTTGCCTCTTTTGCCGTTCTCTCATGGGCTTCTATGTCCTGCTTTGTAATCTCAATATATTCATTCGTCAATCTGGTTGTCTCGCTCATTCTGATGCCTTCTTTTTTCTAATAATTTCTGCATTGGTTCTTGGGAAAACTGCTGTAGGTAGGCAAAGATCTCGCCTGCCTTTCTTCCATATACCATGCCCTCTTCTCCATAGCTTATGATATTTTCTTTCGCCTGTGCAATCTCTTCTTCTGTCGGATTTCCTAAATACCTGCGTATTTTACTGATATTGCCTCCGTAAAAAATATCACGGATCAAAGCCGTATATGCAAAGGCTTCTTCCTTTGGCAGACTGTCTGCCATGCGGATCTCGATATAATTCTTTAACCGCACATCCGGAAATACCATCGACAGCATATGCTCGATCTCTTCCTCTGTCATGAGTCGTCCTCTATAGTACTCCGCTGCCGACCACTCTCCGGTCGGCATGATTATGCCGTGATCTCTTGCAAAGATCAGCGGTACATGATAGACATATTCTGCATAAGTATAAAAAGAAAATTCCTCGCTCATGCTTCCCGGAACGATTCCGCATCGTTTCTTGTCCACATGATTCCAGATTTCTGTCCGTGGAATATGTTTTTTTACGGGAATTCCGTCTATGACCGCTGTGTTCTCTGTCAGCAGTGCCAGCACCGGGGATAACATCTGGGCAAGCTGGAATTTTTTTACAAAATCCTGCTCGTTCAGATAGTCGATCGACACCTGTGTAGAGGCACTTCCGCGCATCATGCGGATTCCCATGGTCTCCGTGTGCTTAAAATATGCATCCATGTATTCATATCGTCTCTTTGGGATCAGTGGCAGCTCTGCGGCTTTTGCATACGGCTGATAGCCACAGGTTTCAAGTCTCATATGGCGTAGTCCTAAATAGGACTCCATTCGTTTTAGGAACCCTTCGTAGATCTGTTCTAATTCCTGTACGGTCTTTCTCGGAAAAATGCTGATCTCTAACTGGGCTGCCGGCTCTAAACTGATCGCATACTCCATCGTCACACAACCTAACAGGGAACGCTGCTCATACTCACACTGTTCGTTGCCAAATACTGCTTCTAACAATTCCGCTATCTCTTCATATGTTGCATTGGTATTGTCTTCTTTTATAACAAAATGTTCTATTTCAACTCCGATCCTACGGTTATAATCCTCCTTACAGCCTGCACGAAAATAATCTGTAATCTTTCTTATATTCATTCCTGCAAGATCCATCACTCAGCCTCGTCTTTCTATGTTGTTTCCGTTTTGCTTAGTATGCCTAGATATTCCCCCAATGTTTCAAACTCGTCCTCAAAAATACAATGACATAATGTATTTTTACGAATTCCATCTAAGCACTCTGCAAAATCCATCCATAAGACCCCGCTTACTTCTTCCTTTTGTAAACACATTCCTTCCGGTTCTATGTTTTTCTCCAATATAAAAATAGCACTGATTTCATGATTATGAAAGGGTTTTCCATAAAATTCCTCTTTTACATCCCCTTCGTGCATGCCAAGAAACCGTAAGTCTTCTGGACTTACGGCGATTCCAAGTTCCTCTTCTAATTCCCGGACTGCCGATTCCCTGTAATCGGCTCCTGCCGGCAGATGTCCGGCGGAAGAGATATCGTAACATCCTGGAAATGAATCCTTGTTATCACTCCGTTTTTGCAGCAATACATCATAGCCGCTCTTTTTATTCTTCCGAACCAGCCACACATGGGAGGTTCCATGAATGTCACCGTCCCGATGCACCAGTGAACGCGCCTTGACCTCCCCGGTCGGATTGCCTGCACTGTCACGGATATCAAAATATTCTTTCATACTCTGCCTTCTTAATCTAGATTCTTGCAACACCTGTTTCTTTTGCTACCTTAGCGACGGCTTCGGCTACGGCTGTTGCTACATTTTTATCTAATGCACTTGGAATGATGTAGTCTGCACTGAGCAGATCATCTGTTACAAAGGATGCGATTGCTTTTGCTGCTGCGATCTTCATCTCATCATTGATTTCACTTGCTCTTACATCTAACGCTCCACGGAAGATTCCAGGGAATGCAAGTACGTTGTTGATCTGGTTCGGGAAGTCACTGCGTCCGGTTCCTACGACTGCTGCTCCCGCTTCTTTTGCAAGGTCCGGCATGATCTCCGGTGTCGGATTTGCCATTGGAAAGAGGATCGGATTCTCGTTCATGGAACGTACCATATCCTGTGTTACACAGCCCGGTGCAGATACGCCGATAAATACGTCAGCTCCTTTTAATACTTCCGCAAGAGTTCCGGCTTCATGATCCCTGTTTGTGATCTTTGCCATTTCCTCTTTTTCTTTATTCAGACCTTCTCTGCCTTCATAGATTGCGCCTTTTCTGTCGCAGAGGATCACATTTTTTAATCCCATTGCGATCAACAGTTTGATGATGGCGATTCCTGCTGCACCTGCTCCGCTCGTTACCACTTTGATCTCTTCCATCTTCTTTCCGGTTAACTTTAAGGCATTTAAGAGTGCTGCTAAAGTTACTACTGCTGTTCCATGTTGGTCATCATGGAAGATCGGAATATCACAGGTTTCTTTTAATTTTTCTTCAATCTCAAAACAACGTGGTGCGGAAATATCCTCTAAGTTGATCCCGCCAAAACTTCCGGCGATCAGGCTGACAGTCTTTACGATATCATCCACTTCTTTGGAACGCACACAAATCGGTACTGCATCCACATCTCCAAAGGCTTTAAAGAGTGCACATTTTCCTTCCATAACCGGCATTCCTGCCTCCGGTCCGATGTCACCAAGTCCAAGTACCGCCGTACCGTCTGTTACGACTGCTACTAAATTAGAACGTCTGGTTAATTCATAGCTCTTATTTACATCTTTCTGGATCTCTAAACAAGGCTGTGCTACGCCCGGTGTATAGGCAAGGGATAAGTCATCTTTATCCTCTAACGGACAACGGCAGACTACTTCAATCTTTCCTTTCCAGTCATAGTGTCTTTTTAATGATTCTGATGCATAATCCATGTTTTTTATCTCCTTTTACTGCATTTAGTTTTCAAAATGATCTTTTTCTATCATAAGACAATCCCGCTTAGATTTCAATTGTCTGAATGACATCTTTTAAGATATTTGCACTGTCGATCAGCAGTCCTTTTTCACTGTCTGAAAGTTCCGGTTCCAATGACACGCTCTTTTGGCAGTCCTGTAATCTCCTGTACTGCATATGTAAGGACATCGACCGGATTGCTGACGATGATGTAAATCGCATCCGGTGCATAGGACTCTCCCTGTGCTAATTCTTTGGCAATATCCACCAATACGATTTCTGAGCACAATCCCTCTAATATCAGGGAATATGCGATGGAAGAACCTACTCTTCCTGACCCCAGAATACTTATTTTTTTATGACTGCTCATAAAAATTTCCCTCCTACATTAATCTTCTGACATGCATGATTTCATGCTATCAGTTGCGTAGGAGGGAGTCAATTAATTCGCTCGCTAATATTTGGTTAAACTTTAGACAATCTTCGGGATTCCTGCAAATCCTTTGGCTAAATCTTCCTCGGTCGGGATGTAGTCGGACATCTCTCCATTGTGGAATTTCTCATATGCGACCATATCAAAATAACCGGTTCCGGTCAGTCCGAACAGAATGGTCTTTTCTTCGCCTGTCTCTTTACACTTGAGTGCCTCATCGATTGCTGCACGGATCGCGTGGCTGCTCTCCGGTGCCGGAAGGATTCCTTCGACTCTTGCAAACTGCTCTGCTGCTTTAAAGACGCTGGTCTGCTCGACACTTCTTGCCTCTAAGAGTCCATCCTCGTACATCTGGGAAAGTGCCGGGTTCATGCCGTGGTAACGTAAACCTCCTGCATGGTTTGCAGACGGAATGAATCCGCTTCCAAGGGTATACATTTTTGCAAGCGGGCATACTTTTCCGGTGTCACAGAAATCATATACATAACGTCCTCTGGTAAGGCTTGGGCAGGATGCCGGTTCTACTGCAATAAACTCGTAATCTGCCTCTCCTCTTAATTTTTCTCCCATAAACGGTGCGATCAGACCGCCTAAGTTAGAACCGCCGCCGGCACATCCGATGATCATATCCGGCTTGATGCCATATTTGTCCATGGCGATCTTACTCTCTAAGCCAATGACGGACTGATGTAATAATACCTGATTTAGCACGCTGCCGAGTACATAACGGTAGCCTTCTGTTGTGGTCGCGGTCTCCACTGCTTCAGAAATCGCACAGCCAAGGCTTCCTGTCGTTCCCGGAAATTCTTTTAATATCTGTCTTCCGATCTCGGTGGTCTCTGACGGAGATGGTGTCACACTTGCACCATAGGTTCTCATAACCTCACGACGGAACGGTTTCTGCTCATAGGAGACTTTTACCATATAAACTTTACAGTCTAAGTCAAAATAAGAGCATGCCATGGACAAAGCAGTTCCCCACTGTCCTGCACCGGTCTCGGTGGTAACGCCTTTCAGTCCCTGCTTCTTTGCGTAATATGCCTGTGCAATTGCAGAATTGAGCTTGTGGCTTCCGCTGGTATTGTTTCCTTCAAATTTGTAGTAAATTTTTGCCGGGGTATCAAGTTTTTCTTCTAAACAATAAGCCCGTACTAACGGTGAAGGGCGATACATCTTGTAAAAGCTGCGGATCTCTTCCGGAATCGCGATATACGGATCGGTCTCGTTTAATTCCTGTGCCACTAATTCATCGCAAAAAACAGCTCCTAACTCCTCTGCTGTCATCGGCTGCAATGTCTGTGGATTTAAAAGTGGTGCCGGTTTGTTCTTCATATCGGCACGAACGTTATACCATTCCTTTGGCATTTCGCTTTCTTCTAAGTAGATCTTGTAAGGGATTTCTTTTTGCTTCATCTGACACTCCTCATTTCTCTGTTCATATCTTTGTGTTTTCAGTATTTTAACACGTTGTTGTGGTAAATTCAACCAGTTCGGTTACAGATATTTTTTCTTTTTAAAAATCCAAAGGCTCACGATGATGACTAGGATACTTGCACCGATCGCGACCGGATATCCGTAGACCCATTTCAGCTCCGGCATATAGACAAAGTTCATGCCATACCAGCCGGCGATCAGAGTCAGCGGCAAAAATACCGTCGTAACAATGGTCAGCACTTTCATGACATTATTCTGCCGTATCCCGATCTCGGACTGATAGACATCCTGCACCTGCATGGCATATTCCCGAAGCACCTGTGTCTCCTCCTGAAGTCTTGTTGTACGCTCCGCAAAAATCCGAAAGACTCCGGTATGCTTTTTTTCAAAAAATTCCTTTTCATTCTCATACAGATTTTCGCCCAGATCGGCAAGCTGGCTGTAGTAGCGGTACAGCCTTGAAATCTCTTTTTTCAGATGCAGCATCCGGTAGTTGAAGTCCTTTAGCTCGTCCTCCACCATGCTCTCTTCCATTTTCGTGATCTCTTTTTCTAATACTGCTAAATAGATCAGGTCTTCATCGATCAGGGATATTAAAAAATCATAAAAAAACTTTTCCAGATTGTAACCGCTGTGTACTTTTCCCGCAATGATTTTCTTGATATGTGCCTGCACCAGACCGTTATCATCAATAAAGATCAGTTTTCCGGGCAGGATATAAAATGCAAAGCCCATGTTCTTTTCATGCTCCCGTTTTACCGGAATATGAAAGGTTCCAAACAGGTAATTTGCATGGCTTTCCAACTTGCAAAAATGGATGTTGTCCTCACGCTGTCCGAGCAGATAAGTTGCACGGATGTCCATTTCTTCTTCCCACTCTTTGTGGGTAAAAACTGCCACACCGGACTGTCCGCTTTCCCAGTTTTCGGCACTGGTCTCTTCCACTCTGTCTTTTTCGATTCTGTAAAACATCGCTCTCCCTCCTCTGCTTTTTATCATATCACAATTTTTGCATTTCTATTTTTAGAAATTTTTTTCTATGGTAAAATAATAACATATACCAGACGTGAAAAAAATTGATTTTTAGCTGGAGGTAATAATGAAGAAAAAGAACATTGCGATCGTAACCGGAGCAAGCAGCGGACTCGGCAAAGAATTTGTAAAACTGTTATCTGCAAAAAAAGGACTGGATGAGATCTGGATCATTTCCAGAAATGAAGAAAAATTAAAGAAGATTCAAAAACGATACGGAGAAAAGATCGTTGTCTATCCGATGGACCTCTCCTCTCTCGAAAATATTAAGGCTTTTGGTGAAAATCCGAGCCTTAAAAACTGCAATATCCGATACCTGATCAACAATGCCGGATTTGCAAAATTCTGTTCTTATGATGATATTTCCATTGATGAATCGATCAATATGATCGACCTGAATATCAGCGGTGTCGTTGCCATGGGACTGGTATGCATTCCACATATGAAAAAGGGGAGCCATATCCTAAACATTGCCTCACAGGCTTCGTTCCAGCCTCTGCCATATCAGAATATCTACAGTTCTACCAAGGCGTTTGTCAGAAACTATACCCGTGCCCTAAACGTGGAACTCCGGGAAAAAGGCATCACTGCTACGGCAGTCTGCCCCGGCTGGATGAAAACCGGATTGTATGACAGAGGGATCATTGATGCAAAGAAAGCAACCACCAACTTTACAAACATGGTCACTCCCGATGTTGTCGCAAAGAAAGCTCTCACGGATGCAGAGCACGGAAAAGATATGTCGGTCTACAGCACCTATGTCAAAACCTGCCATACCATTGCCAAACTCCTGCCACAGAAAACGATGATGAAACTCTGGCTGATCCAGCAGCGGCTTTTATAGCGCCTTCTATAACTAATTAGGGTGTCAAAGTCTGTTTCAAGTTTTTTGATTGGCGGATTGCACAAAGCTGTGGCTATTTTGTTCCGTTGTACGAAAATAAGAAAATCTAAGTCTGCCTGCGTCAGGTTGTGATGGCGTGACGTGTACGTCTTAAACACCCCGTCCATGGGGTGTTAAGACTTTGGCTGCCGTCCATGGCATCCAAACACTATATAGGAACAGCCAGACTAAGATTTACTAATTTTCTCCCAAAGTCACAAAAGCAGTCTCAGTTTTGTGCAAGTTGCCAGCCACTAAGTTGTGAGCCGCCCTTTGACACCCTAATCCTTTTTATAAAGTATAATCAAGAAAAATCCAAAATATACAATATTTAGAAATTCTTTTTTTGACATCAAAAATGTTGAAAAACAAAGGGTTCACAGAATTTTTGTGGAAAATGGCAAAAAATATTTGTAAAAACTATACAATGGACAGTCTGTATGGAATAGGCTAAAATGCAACTACACAAAGGAGGGATGGCTTAGGAAAGTAAAATATATTATATTGCTGGGGATTTTAATTCTGGCAGTATGCTCCGATGTCCGTACTGAAAAGATCAGAAATAAGCTGATTTTAGCAGGACTGGCGACAGGATTTCTGATTCAAATCTATGAAAAGGGAATTTCGTTCATTCCCTTATGGTTCATTCAAATATCAATACCGATATTCTTATTTTATCCGATATTTCGCATAGGCGCTTTAGGTGCCGGCGATATCAAACTTTTTTCCGTAATAGCAGGATTTTTGACATTAAAAACGTGGTGGGTCTGCGTGGAAGCTGCCTTTCTTGTAGGAGCAGCAATGGGACTGTTCAAATTACTATTCAAAAACTATGTGAAGGATGCACATACGATTCATTTTTCTGTGCCGATTCTGGCAGGATATCTCTATTATCTGGGGGTGGTGAGATGAAAAAACAAAAGATCGCAATCTGTGATCAGGATGTAGAATACACAAGACAGCTTGTAAATTATATTGCAGCGAAAGAAAAAGACAGCTTTGAGGTGACTGGATTTTCTGATGAAAGTCTTTACCGGAAAAATGACGAAAACTTTGATCTGTTGCTGTATGAGGAGACCTTTTTTCAAAACAAAGAAGAAGCAGGCAGGGCCAAAAAAGCCATCTGCTTAAGCAATGGAGAAATTTCCACGGAACAGGAAAATATGCGGGTGCTCTTTAAGTACCAGCCGGCAGACCGGATACTGCGGGAAATACATGCCGGGATTGGAAAAGTGGCAGGGAGCATGGATACAAAGAGTATCTGGAGAGGTGAGAAGCAGATATTTGCCGTGTATTCTCCCTGGAATCATCGGCTTCGGACACCATTTGCACTGACAGCGGCAGAACAGTTGTCGGCAGGAAAAAAATTATTGTATTTGAATTTTAGCGTGTGCAGTGGGTTTTGCAAAAGCATGGGCTTAGAGCCGGATATGGATATGGGAGATTTATTTTATCTGTTAAGGGAAGGCGAGGAAGAACTCTTGGCAAAATTAAAGAGTAGTATTTATCCACTGGGAAGCTATCAGGTCATTCCACCGCCGGCAAATCCGGAGCATTACATGGAGTGGAAAAAGGGCGAGGTAAGGCATTTCTTAGAACTTCTTTTAGAAAAGACAGAGTTTGAAGTCTTACTTTTGGATCTGGGATGTGTGATGAGCGGATTTTTTGAAGTGCTGGATCTGTGTCAGAAAATCTGGATATTAAAGGAAAATCGGACAAGTAAAGATCCCGGAATAGAAGAATTAAAAGAACTTTTGGAAAAGTTTAAGGAAGGTTTAACAGGAAGAATGGAAGAAGTATTCCTGCCGGGAGGACAGGCGTGGCGGGAAGACGGAACGATACAGGTAGAGGAATTCTACATGGGTGAAGTAGGAAACTGTGTACGCCATTTATTAGGAGGAGAATATGCATCTTGATAACATGGAACAGATACAAAAACGTGTACTGGAAGATATGGATTTAAGTGAAGAGAATGATGATGCCCGGTTAAAGAAAAAGATAGAAGAAAAAGTCTGGGAATATGGAAAAGAGCATCTGATCTCGTTAGAAGAAGAACAGAGATATGTACAGGAAATCTTCTGTTCCCTTAGAAAACTGGATATCCTTGAGGAATTATTGCAGGATGATTCCGTAACGGAAATCATGGTCAATGGGTATCAGAAGATTTTTTATGAAAAAGCAGGGCGTTTATATGCCTGGGAAAAAAAGTTTACAGGAAGAGAAAAACTAGAGGATGTCATACAGAAGATGGTGGCAAAGAATAACCGGGTTGTAAATGAAGCAATGCCAATTGCGGATGCCCGCTTAGAAGATGGTTCCAGAATCCATATCGTATTAGAACCGACTGCAATAGACGGCTCCTGTATTACCATCCGAAAGTTTCCGAAAGAGCCGATGACGATGGAACGGCTGATAGAATTGCAGACACTCAGTAAAGAGGCAGCCCAATTCTTAGAGATGCTGGTAAAAGCGGGATATAACATTTTTATCTCCGGCGGTACAGGTTCCGGAAAGACAACGTTTTTAAATGCACTTTCCGGCTGTATCCCATCGGGGGAGCGTATCATTACGATTGAGGATTCCGCAGAGCTGCAGCTTCATGGAATAGAGAATCTGATACGTTTAGAGACGCGGTGTGCCAATGTAAAAGGGATGGAAGAGATTACGATCCGGGATCTGATCCGGGCAGCATTGCGAATGCGCCCCGACCGTATTATCGTCGGAGAATGTCGTGGGGCAGAAGCTTTAGATATGCTGCAGGCAATGAATACCGGACATGACGGAAGCCTCAGCACCGGACATGCAAATTCCTGTGAAGATATGCTACACCGTTTAGAAACTATGGTATTGATGGGAATGGAATTGCCGCTAACGGCGATCCGGGGGCAGATTGCATCCGGTGTGGATATTTTAGTCCATGTGGGGCGGATGCGGGATGGTTCAAGAAAACTCCTAAACATTATGGAAGTTGGAGCATATACGGATGGCAGGATAGAGTTATCTCCATTGTGGGAGTTTCAGGAAAAGGGTGAAAAAGGAGGAAAAGTTATTGGGGAATGGAAAAGCAGGGAGAAATTAAAGAATACACGAAAATTAGAGTGGGCAGGTATCGGGAAATCCTCATCGCAGCCGGCATTACGGCTCTGATCGCAAGATTATTCTACCAGAGTGTGAAGGCACTGTTACTGTTCTTTCCGGTATGTTATTTCTATCGAAGGTACAGTGCAAAAAAGGAGCAGGAGAAGAGAAAACGCCAGTTATTGCAGGAATTTAGGGACTGTATGGAAATGATCGAAGGAAATCTGCTTGCCGGATATGCATTAGAAAATGCATTTTTAGTTGCCGGAAAAGAGATGAAAGAACTACATGGGGAGGGGGGACTGATGCAGACAGAATTAGAAATCATCAATCGTAAGGTTTGTATGAACCAGCCGTTAGAAGTCGTATTTGAAGAATTTGCGAAAAAAAGCGGTATAGAAGAAATTGAGAATTTTTCAGAGGTGCTCTCTTTTGCAAAGCGTGGCGGCGGTAATCTGGTGGGGATCATACAGAATACCGTAAGAAATATCAGCAGTAAAATCCGGATTGAAGAAGAGATACAGACGATGATCGCACAGAAGAAATTAGAGCAAAAAGTAATGAATGTTATGCCAGTGTTTTTACTGTTCTATCTGGATATCACCTCTCCGGGCTACCTGGATGTACTATATCACAATATATTAGGAGTTATCTTTATGACAATCTGTCTGCTGGGCTATCTGGCATCTATCCTGCTCTCAGAAAGGATGGGAAGGATTGAAGTCTGAAAAAGGAACGGAAAAAACAAAGATAAAAAAGATTTTAGCAGCAGTCCTCCTTCTGATCGTATTTGTGATGGTCAGACAACAGACAGCGGGATCTTTAGAACATGGCTCTTTGCAAAGAAAAGAACCCGGAGAAGGAAGCAGTCAGAAATCGTTAGAGGCTATTGTTGACGGTGAATCCTATGATATAAATGTCGAGATTGCGGAACGCCGGTTTACCAAAAAAGAAGTGAAAAAAGAGTTAAAAAAGGCGAAAAAGGAAATTGATGCAACTTTCTTAGGAGATAACAAATCCCTGAATTCCGTAAAAAAGCCGGTGGTAATGAAAGATTCTTACCGAAACGGGAATGTAGAAGCAGAGTGGAGACTGGATTCGTATGATGTCATCAATACAGAAGGAGAGTTCGTAAAGAAAGAACTGCCAAAAAAAGGGGTATTATTAGAGGCCTGTGTGTTATTAAGCTGTGGAGAAGAAACAGAAGAGTACAGTTTTGGATTTCATGTATTTTCGCCGGACCTGAGTGTCAAAGAACAGATTGAAACAGCCTTAGAAAAGCAAAATCAGAAAAATAAAACAAAAAAGAATTTTATTCTTCCGAAAAAACTCGGAAAAAAAGAAATTCAATGGAAAGAACAGAATCCACATACAGTAGGAATTTTGTTGTTACTTGGAGTGGTTACAGGCGTACTCCTAAAATTCCGGGGACTGGAGGAAGAGCGAAAGAAAAAGAAAAAACGGGAAGAAGAACTGCTATTATCCTATCCCCAGTTAGTAACTACATTAGCGTTATTGATCGGAGCAGGAATGCCGGTATCCAAGGCATGGGGGAGAATGGCAGGACGTTATAAGAAGAATGGCACAGTAAAAAATGCAGCATATGAGGAGATCTGTTACACCTGGAATGAGATACAGGATGGTGTCGGAGAAAGAAAAGCATATGAGAACTTTGGGAACCGTTGTGCACTCTGGCAATACAAAAGACTGGCATCCCTATTAACACAAAATCTGCGAAAAGGAAGCTCGGAGCTTACGGAATTGTTATCGAAAGAGTCAGAGCTGGCAATGGAACAGCGGAGGAATCTGGCAAAACGGTTAGGAGAAGAAGCAGGAACAAAATTATTATTACCGATGATGCTGATGCTCTGCATGATCGTGGCACTTATCATTGTTCCGGCATTGATAAAGTTTTAGGAAGATTTACAGAAGTAAAGGAGGATATCTATGAAAAAAGGATTGAAAGACTTATTTTTAGAAGAGGATGGAATTGGTACGGTAGAGATGATCTTAATCTTAGTCGTGTTAATTGCCCTGGTAACAATTTTCAAGAGTCAGCTTACGACGCTTGTTGGTGAGCTGTTTACATCACTTTCGGAAAATGCAAAAGGTATATAGCAAGAAGGCAAGTATCACGGTATTTCTTACCCTGTTATTATTGCTGAGTGCATCCTTTTTCTTTGCATTGTTAGAAACGGCACGGCTTAAGGGACTTGGTACAAAAGCGGATATTGTCAGTGATGCTGCCTTAGAATCTGTCTTTGCAGAATACCAGAAAGAAATCTATGAGAATTATGGGCTGTTAATGTTAGATTGTGCGTATGGCAGTGGGAATTTTGCCATAGAAAATGTGGAAAAGCGTTTACAGGAAAAAAATCTTAATAATTTGAAGCAGTCAGAAAAAGAACTCTACGGGATCAATCTGACAGAGTGTAAAATTCCCGGATATCAGCTGCTAACAGATAACGGAGGAAATGTATTTCGCCATCTTGCAGCCCGGACAGCAAAAAGAGAAGCACTGGTACAGGAAGTGGATGATTTTGCAGAGGAGATACAGCAAAAAGAAACCTTAGAGCAGGAAAATGGAACGGTAGAAGAACGTTTAGAAGAGGCAAACAAAACAATAGAGGAAGTGGAACAGGCGAAACAGGCAGAAAATACAGAAAGTGCAGAAAAGCCGGAACAAAAAGAAAGTACAAAAAATACAGGAAATACAGAGGAAAAAGAGAAAGTGTGGGATATTTCCGCTCAGAAACCACAAGAAGAGGTAAAAAACCCCATTGAGGATGCAAATCAGTGGAAAAAGAGTGCTGTTTTATCACTGGTGATAAGGGATGAGAGCCAGCTGTCTAACAAAGCAATAGCATTAGAACATACATTAGAGCATCGACAGAAAGAAACCGGAAATCTTCCGGTACAAGGAGCAATATTAGAAGAATTGTGGTTTGTAAAGTATTTAGAAACCCATATGGGCTCTTACCGACAGATTTCATCCAATCATGCATTAGACTATGAGTGGGAATATATTTTAAATGGAGAGTCTTCGGACCGTGATAATCTAAAGGAAACCGTGAAAAGTTTAATAATGATTAGAGAAATAGCAAATATGGGATATCTGATACAGGATCAGCAGAAGTGTATCGAGGCAGAAGAGCTGGCAGTCGCATTGATGGGCTGGAGTATGAATCCGCCAGTTGTGGATGCTACCAAATGGGGAATCTTAGCTGCATGGGCATATTCTGAAAGTATACTGGATGTACGGGCATTGTTAGAAGGCAGAAGAATTGCGTGGATAAAAAATGCAGAACAGTGGACAACCGGTATCAATCAGACAGGGGAAGCAGTAGATGGATTTGCGATGGCAAAGGACTGTGAGAATGGATGGGATTATTTGAAATACCTGCAATTTTTAATCTGTATGAAAAAAGATAGTGCAGTAAATTACCGTTCCATGGATATCATTGAGGTAAATACAAACGCAATGTATGGAAAGAGCATACAGATGGATCATATGATGACCGGATGTGAGAGCAGGGTAAGTTACGAAGCAGAGCCGTTATTCTGGAATATGATCACGATCCAAAGGCTTGGAATGGAGACTTTCCAGATAGACAGGTGCAATCAATATACATATTTTTAGAAAAAATGGATAGGAGGTGCGTGGATATGTCTCTGTTTATAAAAATTAAATGTAAATATTATTTATTTGGAAAAGTAGTGAATAAAGCTCTCTCAAGAAGAAAAAGAAATAGAAAAATCCTCTGTTTGACAGAGACATATCCACGCACTTTCTATCGTGCATCCCTGACGGTGGAAGCAGCCGTCGCACTTCCGTTGTTTATTGGCTTTATGGTTTTTCTGCTGTTTTATTTTCGGATCATGCAGACAGAGATCACTATGGAGCAGGCAATGATGTATACAGCAAGGGTAGAAGCAGCATGTGTGAGTGAAAGCTCCGATACTGTACATCCGGCAAAGGTACAGTTGCATTTTTTAAAAAGTGCAAAAGAAGAAAACGTACCATTTGAATATATTGATGGGGGAAAAGCGGGGATTTCTTTTAGCAAATCCAATTATGAAGGAAGTGAACTGATACTGCACGCCAGTTACCGGATGACAATACCGGTAGGATTCTTTGGAACGTTGAGATATCCGGCGGAACAGGAGGTATCCGCAAGGAAGTGGACAGGGTATATTCCGCAGGAGGATGATGCAGGAAAAGAGAAGCTTGTCTATGTAACAAAGACCGGAAAGGCCTATCATGGCAGCAGGGATTGTGCCTATCTGGATCTGAGTATCCGTACAGTGTCATTAGAGGAAGTAGAAAGTTCAAGAAATAAAAATGGAAGCAAATATGTGCGGTGTGGAAGTTGTTGCAAAAAGAAGAGTGGAAAAACCTGTTACATTACAGATTACGGAACCTGTTATCATGTGAGTTTGGAATGTCGGGGATTAAAGCGAACGGTGTATGTAATTTCCATGGACAAGGTTGGTAAACGTCATCCATGTAAGAAATGTACATAAAAATTCATGTAAAAATAAAAGTATAGGAAATAGTCAGGAGAAATGTTAAAGAAAAGTATAATTTTTATGATGTTACTGCTGTTTTCAATAGAGGATGTCAGGAAAAAGAGGATTGATATTCTGCCGTTATTGGCATTTTCGGTAATAGGAGCAATATATCAGACAGTGACAAGGGCTTTGACCATACCGGAAATCTGTGGAGGTATGCTGTTGGGAGTGGGATTGCTCGGAATTGCTGAGATGACAGGTGAATCATTAGGTTATGGTGATGGGCTGCTCTTTCTGGTTACCGGTATTTATCTGGGAGGATGGGATAATTGCTCCCTGTTGATGACAAGCCTTGTACTGGCGTTTGTTTTTGCCATAATACAAATATTAGTGCGGAAAAAAAGTGCAAAATCAGAAATTCCGTTTGTACCATTTGTATTATCCGCCTATGTGTTATATTTGGGAGGACAGATCATATGAAAAAATCTTTAAAAGCGAGCTATACGGTAGAAGCATCCATGCTTATGCCATTGGTACTGTTTTTTATCTTTCAGGGATTTGCACTCGGGATCTCCTTATGTCAGGAAGTTCAAAAGGCATCGGTTTACTCTGCACGATTACAGGAATTATCGGGTGCAGATATTTTTAAAAGAAGCGAAATGTTAGAAGAAGCAGGGGAAAATATATGGAAATAGAGTATAGAAGAACGTGGAACCGGAGTTTTATGCTGGTGACAGGTTATGTGGAAGAAGAGAGCTATGAATTAAGAATGTTAAAACACAATGCAGTCATGGGATTGCTGCCGGTGCAGGATGTACAGGAAACAGGAGAAATCCGGTTTTGTTACGATATTACAGGAAAAAAGTCGCTGGAGTGTTATCTTGAAAATAATGCGTTAAATCTTGTGATGATCAAAAAGATTCTTGAAAACCTTATACATCTGTGCCGGGAAATGGAGCATTATCTGCTCAAAGAAGAGAAAATCCTGTTAAAAGAAGATATGATCTTTATGGATAGCAGAGAAGAACAGTTTTATTTCTGTTACTATCCGAATAAAGAAGGAGAACTCAGGGAAGAGTTTGCAAATTTGATCGAGAATATGCTGCCGCAATTAGACCATGAAAATCGTGAGGATACAGAAAAAGTATATGCAATATATGAAAAAACCCGTGAAGAGAACTACAGTCTGTTAAAGCTGCAGGAATTATTTTTTGCGACAGAAGAGGAAAACGACTGGGAAATGTGGCAGGAATACAAAGAAGTGAAAAACGAAACAGCAGGGATAGAGCCGGTAGCTGTAAATCCTCAAAATCCGAAAAAAAGCGATAAAATAATGTCATTAAAAAAATTAATATTACAGGTTTTAGAAAAAGGAATATCCGCACTACATCTGGACAAATTAAATAGAAAGAAAAAGGAACTTTCCATGCCTGCAATTCCGGTTCCTTTTATTAAGAAGAAACAAAAGGAATCTTCGCCGGAACGTAATAAGATCCATTTATCAGAGCATAGAAAAATAGGTGCGTCAGAAAAAGATCCGGCATATCCAATGGAACAGGATAGAACATATCTATCGGGGCAGAGAGAAGAAGCCGTAACCGGTGCCAGACTGATCTACCTTGGCGGAGGAGAAGAGCGGGATTTTGTAGTAGATAAAGATATTTTTCTGATCGGAACGGATGCATCAGCAGTCGATGGAGTACTGAAATCAAGAGCAGCAGGAGAAATACAGGCGAAAATTACAAGAGCAGAAAATACTTATTATATAGAAGATATGAATTCGGCAAATGGAACACTTGTAAATGGTGAAATCCTGATCTATAAAGAGGTTCGTAGATTAGAAGAAGGTGACAGGATTACCTTTGCAGATATATCGTATAGATTCTTGACTTTTTGCAATAACAGTATAATATAAATAAAGTAGAAAACAGATAGTAGCGAGAGGAAACGAGAATGAAGAAAATTGTACTGACGGGCGGAGGAACAGCGGGACATGTAACACCAAATATCGCACTTCTTCCGGGTTTGCAAAAATTAGGTTATCAGATAGATTACATTGGTTCTTATGAAGGGATCGAGAAGAGATTGATCGAATCCTATCATATTCCATATCATGGAATATCTTCCGGTAAACTCAGAAGATATTTTGATGTAAAGAACTTTACAGATCCGTTTAAAGTTCTAAAGGGTTATCATCAGGCAGTCAGACTGTTGGGAAAATTGAAACCGGATATCGTCTTTTCTAAAGGCGGATTTGTCTCTGTTCCGGTAGTATTAGCGGCAAAACACCGCAGAATACCGGTAATTATCCATGAATCAGACATTACACCGGGACTTGCGAACAAACTGGCGATACCATCGGCAACAAAAGTGTGCTGTAATTTCCCGGAGACACTGCAATATCTGCCAAAAGGAAAAGCAATTTTAACAGGTTCTCCGATCCGCAGCGAATTGTTACAGGGCAGTAAGGAAAAGGCACTGGAATTCTGTGGATTTGAAAAAGGAAAACCGGTCATGCTGGTGATTGGTGGCAGCATCGGTTCCGTATTTATCAATCAGGTGGTACGCGAAGCACTGCCACAGTTATTAAAGGAATATCAGGTGATCCATCTGTGTGGAAAAGGCAATTTAGACAACAGCTTGGCACAGACAAAAGGTTATGCACAGTATGAATATATCAAAGATGAGTTAAAAGATTTATTTGCACTTGCAGATATCGTAGTATCAAGAGCAGGAGCAAATGCGATCTGCGAACTTTTGGCATTACATAAGCCAAATATCCTGATCCCGCTGTCAGCAGCAGCAAGCCGCGGAGACCAGATCTTAAATGCCCGCTCCTTTGAAAAACAGGGATTCAGCTATGTAATAGAGGAAGAGACACTGACGGTGGATATTCTGCTTGAGGCAATCCGGAAAGTCTATGCCGACAGGGAAGATTACCGACAGGCGATGGAGAAGAGCAATCAGATGGATTCTGTCGAGACGATCTTACAACTTATCGAGAGTGAAGCCGGTAAATAATAAAAAATGTGAAAAGTCTCTTTTGTGATAATCAAAAGAAACTTTTCACACAATATCATCTATTATATAATTCAAAAAATTCGCAAATCTACTTAATCTTTTATGATCTGGTCGCGGATCGCGTCCATTTCTTCATCACTGAAAGAAACAGAAGTAAATTTTAACATATTATTGTCCGCATCCTTATAGCGTGGAATCAGATGCATATGAAAATGAAACATTGTCTGTCCGGCAGTTTCCCCATTATTCTGTAACAGGTTAAAACCGTCGCAGTTCAACGCAACTGTCATCTTCGTTGCAAGTTTTTTTGCAGTTTTCATGACTTTTGCGGCAATATCTTCATCAATATCGTAGATATTTGTGCAGTGCTCCTTTGGAATGATCAAAGAATGTCCTTTAGAAGTCGGATTCAGATCCATAATAGCGATCAGGTCACTATCTTCATAGATTTTTCTTGAAGGAATCTCGCCTGCAGCTATTTTACAAAAAATACAATCATCTTTTTTCATGTTTATCACTCCTTGTATTACTCAAAAATAAAAATATGGTCTAACATACGCAGTGTTTTAAAATTACCTTTAGCAGTCATCTCTCCGGTCATGAATGCACGCTGGAAGGTCATCTGTCCGGAAATGATCCGCTCCATCACGGAAGCAGTCATTTTTGCATAGATATCAATTGCTTCCTGCTGTCCATAATAGCAGTTTAAGGAATCTCCGGAAACCTCAATGACGAGTGGTTTCTTTTGTCCCTCGATCATAAAGAGATAATTAGCGGAAAAATCATTCTGCGGTACAAAATGAGATTCAAGATCCAGAATATAGGATGGACCTTCCTCTGAGTCGGACTGATCCAGTAAATCCTTAAACATGCTGGCAAGCTCCTGGATATCTTCCTTCTGCTGTTTCACATAGGAATCATCGGAAACATACTTAGAAAGCTGTTCGCTCTCTTGTGGAGTCAGTTCTAAAGCCTGTGTACGCAGAACGGATTGTTTTACAGCCTGATTACTGGTAGGAAGTCCTTTCTGTTTCTGGGAAATCGTACGATAAAGATTTTCAGCTTTTTTTTCGATGATCAGAGAATAATCTTTGTTCATTTCAAAAGCGACCATATCTTCGACATATCCGCAGAATCCGTTACAAGGAAGACCACCGAGCATCTCCCATGCATTTTCTAAGGAAGTCATGCCCTCGCGTTCTCCATAAGTGGTTGACATAACGACGGGCTGCATATAGAGAGACTGAATCTTTTCCTTATCACCATAGAGCCAGCAGGCATCTAGGAACTGATACATAAATCCACCGATACCCAGCCATTCTACAGTAGTTGCAAGGATAATACCATCCGCATCTTTCATTGTCTGTGGAAGAGTAGAGATACTATTTTTATATTCAAAAATATTGTAGCGCTCCACAGTGACACGCAGCTCCGTAAAAACGTTCTGCATCTTTTTTAAAACATACAGAGTCGGGTCATCTAAAAGTCCGCGTCCTCCGTAGTAAATATTAATTTTCATGAAACACCTCTTTCCGGCATAAATATGACGGTTACTGCTCTTATCTTATCATAAGAACGCTAAAATAGAAATATTTTTCTTGTAAAAACGCATAGAGAAACTTACAATATTCTTATGGAAGCGAGATATTTTAGATATCAATACGAAAATACACAAGATGGAATTCTTCAGTCAGGATGTATCTGGGACAGAAGAGTAGATAAGAAAACGACATATCTCTATGCAGCAGGCGAATATGCGGGCATTCCCAGGATAGCGAGGGATCAGGAGAAAAAATGGGGGAGAAAAGCGCCGGAGACAATCTTAGACATCTTTGTTCTCGGTGCATATACCGTTCCATATATCTGCCGTCTGTTAGAAATATTGCAGGAGCAGGGTGTAAGAACCGTAGTCCTTCCTTATATACCGCCGATGATCCGGATGAATATGATGACATATCTCGAAAAAAACGGAACGACAGACAGGGAATTACAAAGATTCTTAGGTGCACCATATTCCTATTTAAAGGAACAGGGAGTAGAAAATATTTATCTGCTCTATGGCAATGGTCAGATGTTACCAAGAGAACAGGATAATTTGTTAGAGGGGCATTATTTTGAAAGAGTAGACAGGCGGATACAGGAAATGGTCACGGAAATGGAAGGAGTATTCATTCCGGTCTATTATGCGGGATATATCGTAGAAAACCAGTGGCTGTATTATTTTGGTACTTATGGCGTGGAAATGCAGATGAATACCGGGGTGAAATTAGAATTAGACACCATCACGATGTTTACAGGGCCGCAGTATGCAAGAAACAGGGAAATGGAATGTATGTTCACCACCAAAGTTTTTACCAGGGAACAGCATTGTAACATCCAGATAAAAGAAGAGTATGAGACCTGTGCGCTCAAATGCCTTTACCGGAATGATTATGATATGCTAAAAAAGCATATGGATTCCAAGCACGAGATGCTCCGGGTCGGACTGCTGAACCTTGGGAATGTCAACCTGAATACCAGCCTAAAAAATGTGATCGCGAGGTATGGTTCCGTGGTAGAACAGGTGCGTGGGATCTCTGTTCCAAACAGCGGAAAAGAGGCATTTTGGAATGAAAAGCTGCTATCGGTATTTACGGGTACGGATTTAGAATATTACATATGTGCCTGTGATAAGAATACCGGTGACAAAGTCATCCGGGATATTGCAATGTCCAGTGCATATAACCGTTTTATCAATGTAAATGAAGAGTTTGCGTACTGTTTTTCCGGATATCTGGTGGAAAAGTAGGAAAAATGGCGAAACTTGCGATGAAAAGTGGGGTTTGTCCTCTTTTCATTGCAGGTTTCTTTTCTTATAATGAAGAAAGAAAAAATAAGAAAAGAGGTAAATTATGCAGGAAGCGATTCTTACAAATGTGATCCATTTCGCACCGATCGGGATCTTGGCATTATTGCTGATCATGGTTCTGATCCTGGTTGCAAATTTACGACAGACAAAAAAAATCAATAAAAAACTGACAGATACGCTGCAAAAAGCAGACGATTATTTCCAATACATATTAGAGGAAGAAGAAGCAGAAGAAGAGGAGGAAATCCCGGAGATCCGACCGGTAGAAAGAAAGCACGAAAAAAGCACGAAAAAAGCCGAAGATGCAGTGCTTTTACAGGACGTTTTGACGGAATATTTCTCTTGAAAATAAAGGGACTGTTTGCTAGAATTTAAGTATATTATACAAAGGAGTGTTGGCAATGGGAAAAATAACATTTGATTACTCAAAAACAGCCGGTTTTATCAGTGAAGAAGAGATCGGTTATATGAGCAGACTCACGGAACAGGCAAAGGATGTATTGGTATCTAAAAACGGAGCGGGAAACGACTTCTTAGGCTGGATCGACCTTCCGGTAGACTATGACAAAGAAGAGTTTTCACGGATTGAGAAGGCGGCAGAAAAGATCAAAAAAGATTCCGACGTATTGATCGTGATCGGTATCGGCGGTTCTTACTTAGGTGCAAGAGCAGCCATTGAATTTTTAAGACATGGATTTTATAACAGTCTTCCGAAAGAAAAACGCGGAACACCGGAAATTTACTATGTCGGAAACAGCATCAGCTCTACATATCTGCAGGGTGTCATTGATGTCATCGGTGACAGAGATTTCTCTGTAAATGTTATTTCCAAATCGGGAACAACCACAGAGCCGGCAATTGCTTTCCGTATTTTCAAAAAAATGTTAGAGGACAAATACGGACAGGAAGAGGCGGCAAAGAGAATTTATGCGACAACAGACAAGGCAAGAGGAGCATTAAAAGACCTTGCAACCAAAGAAGGTTATGAGAGCTTCGTAGTGCCGGATGATGTCGGTGGACGTTTCTCCGTACTGACCGCAGTAGGACTTCTTCCGATCGCAGTCAGCGGTGCAGACATCAAAGCATTGATGGATGGTGCGGCAAGCGGAAGAGAACTGGCATTAAATGAAAAATTTGAGGATAATGAAGCGATGAAATATGCGGCAATCCGCAACATTCTGCTCAGAAAAGGAAAATCCGTGGAAGTGCTTGCAAATTATGAGCCTGCATTACACTACATTGGTGAGTGGTGGAAGCAGTTATACGGTGAATCCGAAGGAAAAGACCAGAAGGGAATTTTCCCGGCAGCAGTTGATTTTACAACCGATCTGCACTCCATGGGACAGTTCATCCAGGACGGCGCAAGAATTATGTTTGAGACCGTCATGAATGTAGAAGAAGCCCGCGAGACAATTACCATTGAAAAAGAGGCAGAGGACTTAGACGGACTCAATTATCTTGCCGGAAAAACCATGGATTTTGTTAACAAGAGTGCCATGAACGGAACCATTCTCGCACATACAGACGGAAGTGTGCCGAATCTGATGATTAAGATTCCGAAGATGGACGAGTTCCATTTAGGACAGTTGTTCTATTTCTTCGAGTTTGCATGCGGTGTGAGCGGTTACATCCTTGGCGTAAATCCATTCAACCAGCCGGGTGTGGAAAGCTATAAGAGAAACATGTTTGCACTCCTTGGAAAACCGGGTTATGAGGAAGAAAGAGAAGCCTTATTAAAACGTCTGTAAAAACCAAAACTTGACAAATATAAAAAATGCTGATATAATCCCGTAATATATTCGTAACATTTGTAACAAATATGAATAAAAACATACGGTATTGCGTAACATTTATGATAACAAATATCGTGTGCTACGGAGGATTATATGATACTGAAAAAGAAAGTGTTTGGAAGTGCAATGTTAGCAGCAGCAATTATGTCTGCCGGAACGTGTACTGCAATGGCAGCTCCACAGCAGGAAAATACAGCAATCGAGGCAGAGAGTGAGAACTCCACCCAGACTGCGGCAGGACTGGCATTGAAAATAACAGAAGGTTTTCAGAACGCGGATGAACAGGCATCCATAGAAAAAAAAGAAGTTGAGGTTGTGAAGGCTTCCGAAGAGGAGCCACAGGATGAATGGCAGAACCGTCTGATGGCAAACGTGGAGGAATCTTTAAATGTCCGTACAGAGGCAAGCGAAGAGTCAGCACTTGCCGGAAAGCTCCGCAAAGGCGATGTGGCAGAAGTTACAGAGCGTGGAGAGGAATGGAGTAAGATCACATCCGGAAATGTCAGCGGTTATGTAAAAAATGAATTTTGTGTCTTTGGAGACGATGCACATAATTATGCAAATGAGAACTGTACAACCAATGCAAAAGTCTTAGAAGGTGGTCTTCGTTTAAGAGCAGAAGCAAGCGAAGAAGCTCAGATCTGTGACGTGGCAGCACAGGATGATGTGCTTACCGTTAAAAAAGATGTAGAAGCACCGGAAGGCTGGGTAGCAGTTTCACATGGCGATGGTGTTGCATATGTCAGCAGCCAGTATGTAGAAGTATCGTTAGCAACCGGAACCGGAATCACGGTAGAAGAAGAGCAGGCGATCATCGCAAAGCAGAAGGCAGAGGAAGAAGCCAAAAGAGCTCAGGAAGCAGCAGCGCAGGCACAGGCGGCAGTACAGAACGCACCGGCAGCCGCAAGCTATGATGAGACAACGATCTTAGCAGCAACCATTCAGCTTGAAGCAGGAAATGAACCATACGAAGGTCAGGTAGCGGTTGGAGCAGTTATCATGAACCGTGTCAGAAGCGGCGGATATCCAAACAGCATCAGCGGCGTTGTATATCAGGCAGGACAGTTTTCCGTAAGCGGCAGGATCGCAGCAACCGCAGCATCAGGAGTAAAATCTTCCTGTATGCAGGCAGCACAGGCAGCGATCGGTGGCATGGACAATACAGGCGGAGCACTTTCCTTTGCACCGGTAAGCAGCGGAAGAGGCGGCTTAGTCATCGGAAATCATTCATTTTACTAAAAGTATAATAAGACAATCATCTGGAGATTATATCAAAGATGATTGTCTTTTTTCTTGTAATCATAGGGAAAATATAGTAAGATGTAGAGGAATTGAACATATTTATATCAAGGGAGGAGTTCTATATGGGCGGATTTATGATATTTATTATTGTACTTGTAATTATATTAGTGCTTCTTGCACTTTGCGTTGTAAGAATCGTACCACAGGCGTATGCAATGGTTATTGAGCGTCTTGGCGGCTATCTGACAACATGGAATGTGGGAATCCATTTCAAAGTCCCGATTTTAGACCGTGTAGCAAAAAAAGTGCTGTTAAAAGAGCAGGTGGTGGATTTTGCACCGCAGCCGGTTATCACAAAGGATAATGTAACGATGAGAATTGATACGGTCGTATTTTTCCAGATTACAGACCCGAAGCTGTTTGTATACGGTGTAGATAACCCGATTATGGCGATTGAAAATCTGACAGCGACCACACTTCGTAACATCATCGGAGATTTAGAGTTAGATGAGACACTGACATCAAGAGAAACAATCAATACCAAGATGCGTGCGTCTTTAGATGTGGCAACAGACCCATGGGGAATCAAAGTGAACCGTGTGGAATTAAAGAATATCATCCCACCGCAGGCAATTCAGGATGCGATGGAAAAACAGATGAAGGCAGAGCGTGAACGACGTGAAGCCGTTACCAGAGCAGAGGGAGAAAAGACAGCAACAATCCTTGTAGCACAGGGAAAGAAAGAGTCAGCAATCCTCGATGCCGAGGCAGAGAAACAGGCAGCGATCCTGCGTGCAGAGGCGAAAAAAGAAGCAACTGTGCGTGAGGCAGAAGGTCAGGCAGAGGCAATCTTACGAATCCAGCAGGCAAATGCAGATGGTTTGAAATTTATCAAAGAAGCAGGAGCCGATGATGCCGTACTTCAGTTAAAGAGCCTCGAAGCATTTGCAAAAGCAGCAGACGGCAAGGCAACCAAGATTATTATTCCATCGGAGATACAGGGAATTGCCGGACTGGTGAAGTCTGTCACCGAAGTAGCATCTGATGCAGAGTAGAAGAGCAATCCGACAGGAGAGCGTATCATAAAGAATCTTATGGGCTGTTGGGTTATATCTGACAGCCCCTTTGATATTCGTGGAGTATAAGAAATACAAGAGGAGGAAATACCATGAACTTAAAAGGACGTAATTTTTTAAAATTAAAGGATTTCACACCGGAAGAAATACTTTATATGATCGATCTGGCAGCAGATTTAAAGGCAAAAAAGAAACAGGGTGTTCGCCATGACAGCTTGGTCGGCAGGAACATTGCACTTATTTTTGAAAAAACCAGTACCAGAACCCGCTGCTCCTTTGAAGTAGCAGCACATGACTTAGGTATGCATGTTACATACTTAGACCCATCCGGTTCCCAGATAGGAAAAAAAGAGAGTATTGCTGATACGGCAAGAGTGCTTGGAAGAATGTTTGACGGAATCGAATATCGTGGTTTTGGACAGGACATCGTAGAAGAGCTTGCGGAATATGCAGGTGTGCCGGTCTGGAACGGACTGACAAATGAATTTCATCCGACACAGATGTTAGCAGATATGCTGACCATCCGTGAGCATTTAGGCAGATTAAAGGGTGTGAAGCTGGTTTATATGGGTGATGCACGTTATAACATGGGAAATTCCCTGATGGTAACCTGTGCAAAGCTGGGAATGCATTTTGTAGCATGTACTTCTAAGAATTATTTCCCGGAAAAAGAACTGGTAGACTATTGCGTAGAAGTTGCAAAACAGACAGGAGGCAGCGTAACGCTGACAGAGGATGTAGCAGCAGGAACAAAAGATGCAGACGTTATCTATACCGATGTCTGGGTATCTATGGGTGAGCCGGACGAAGTCTGGGAAGAGCGTATCCGTGAACTGATGCCATATCAGGTGAACGCAAAGGCAATGGCAAATGCAAAAGACAGCGCGATATTCATGCATTGTCTCCCGGCATTCCATGACCTTAAGACAAAAATCGGAAAAGAAATTTATGAAAAATTCGGTATCAGTGAAATGGAAGTAACGGATGAAGTATTTGAAAGTCCACAGTCCGTAGTATTTGATGAAGCAGAGAACCGTATGCATACGATCAAGGCAGTCATGCTTGCGACATTAGGAGAGTAACCGTGAAATCAGAGATATTATCGGCACTGAGAAGTGCTGACGGCTATGTTTCCGGACAGGAACTGTGTGAAAAATTTGGCGTGTCAAGAACAGCCATCTGGAAAGCCATCAATCAGCTCAAACAGGCGGGATATGAAATAGAAGCTGTCCAGAATAAAGGATATCACATCGTTTCCTCCCCGGATATTTTGAGTAAAACTGAATTAGAGAGCAACCGGAAAACCGCATGGGTCGGAGAAGAAATCTACTATTTTGACAGTACGGATTCTACCAATACCAGAGCAAAGCGGCTGGCGGAAGATGGTTCTGTCCACGGAACCTTAGTGGTTGCAGATGAGCAGACAGGTGGACGCGGCAGAAGAGGCAGGGCGTGGGAATCCCAAAAAGGAGTATCCATCTATATGTCCCTCGTTTTAAAACCGGAGATAGATCCAAACAATGCCTCCATGCTGACCTTGATCACTGCCATGGCAGTAGCAGGAGGAATCGAAAAGACGACCGGTTTAGAGTGTAAGATCAAATGGCCGAACGATATTGTTGTCCATGGAAAAAAAGTCTGCGGGATTTTAACAGAGATGAGTACCCAGATGGATTACATTAATTATATCGTTATCGGGATTGGCATCAATGTACAGAATGAATCTTTCCCGGAGGAAATCAGAGAGGTTGCAACCTCACTTCGGATCGAGAGCGGAAAAAAACAGAAGCGCGCGGCGATCATAGAAGCTGTCTGGGAAGAATTTGAAAAATATTATGATATTTATTTAAAAACAGAGGACATGCAGGGACTGGTCGGTGAGTACGATCAAAAACTGGCAAACATGAACAAACAGGTGCGGGTATTAGACCCGAAAGACCCATATGAGGGAACCGCAAGAGGAATTACGCCAAAAGGAGAGCTGATCGTGGACACATGGGAAGCGAGAAAGCTCGTTTCTTCAGGCGAGGTATCTGTGCGTGGACTCTATGGTTATGTGTAAGGAGAACCTATTATGTATCAGGAAGAAGTCGTACTTTGCGGGGCAAGTGCGTATAATAAAAAATTTTATCTGAGCGAAGATTTTGAGGGACTGCCACAGGGCATCCAGGATGAACTGAAGATCCTTTGTGTACTCTACACGGAAGATGTGGGAGGAACCTTAGAGCTGGTATTTGACGAAGAGGGAAACCTGCATTTTCGTACCGATGCCGATGAAGGAGATCTGTTATATGACGAGATAGGAAGTATTCTCAAGATCAAGCAGATACAGAAGGAAAAAAGAGAATTACTCGAATCGTTAGAAATGTATTTTAAGGTATTTTTCTTAGGGGAAGATTTTAAGGAGGACTAACATGTTATTAGCGATTGATGTAGGAAATACAAATATCACAGTGGGAGTGTTTAAAGGCAAGGAGATTGTAAATACCTTCCGCCTGACCACCAAGCAGTCAAGAACATCAGATGAATATGCGATTCATCTTTCCGGCATGCTGTTACAGAACGGAATCCGTTTTCAGGACATCAAAGATGTCATTATCTCTTCCGTTGTACCGAATGTTATGCATTCCTTAGGAAGTGCGATCATCAAATATTTTAATCTGGTACCGATCGTGGTGGAAGCAGGTATCAAAACCGGTATTAAGGTCGTAACGGAGAATCCAAGACAGATCGGAGCCGATCGTATCGTGGATGCGGCAGGAGCCTGTGGAATTTATGGTGGACCGGTAATTGTAATTGACTTCGGTACAGCCACAACCTATGATCTGATTGATAAAGACGGAGCATTTTTAGCGGGGATCACGGCACCGGGAATCCGCATCTCAGCAAAAGCGTTATGGGAGGATGCCGCAAAACTTCCGGAGATCGAAATTAAGAAGCCGGAAAGCATTCTTGCAAAAGAGACGATCAGCAGTATGCAGGCAGGACTGGTATACGGACAGATCGGTCAGACCGAGTATATCATCCGGAAAATCAAAGAAGAAGCAAACATGGATGAGCCGATCAAAGTAGTTGCAACCGGAGGACTCGGCAGCATTATCGCGCCGGAAACAGATGCGATCGATGTCTATGATCCGAATCTGACACTGTCAGGAATGAGACTGATCTACGAAAAACAGAACCGGAAGTAGCAGAATTTTGTAAAAAAGTACAGGAATTGGGAGAGCATGAATATGCCCGAATTACAGATAGGAAATGTAAAATTAGAGAATGATCTGATCTTAGGACCGATGGCAGGAGTAACCGACCTGCCATTTCGTCTGCTTTGCAAAGAGCAGGGAGCAGGGTTGCTCTGCATGGAGATGGTCAGCGCGAAAGGAATTATGTATAACAACAAAAATACGAAATTCCTTCTGACGATCGATGAGCGCGAAAGACCGGTGTCCCTGCAATTATTTGGTTCGGATCCAGACATCATCAGCGAACAGGCAAAACGGATCGAGGAGCTGCCGTTTGATATCTTAGATATCAATATGGGATGCCCGGTACCTAAGATCGTAAACAACGGAGACGGCTCCGCCCTGATGAAAAATCCACTCTTAGCAGGAGAGATCATTGAAAAAACAGCCCGTGCCATCCAAAAACCGGTAACGGTCAAAATCCGAAAGGGATTTGATGAGGAACATATCAATGCAGTGGAAATGGCACACATCGCACAGGAGTCGGGGGCAGCAGCCATTGCCGTTCACGGGCGGACCAGAGAACAGTATTATTCCGGCAAGGCAGATTGGGAGATCATCCGAAAGGTGAAAGAAGCCGTTAAGATCCCGGTTATAGGAAACGGTGACGTATGGACACCGCAGGATGCGATCGATATGAGAAAACAGACAGGCTGTGATGGTGTAATGATCGGGCGCGGCGCACAGGGAAATCCGTGGATTTTTAAACAGATACTCCACTATGAACAGACCGGAGAGCTGTTAGAAAAGCCATCTCCGCAGGAGGTAACGGAAATGATCCTGCGCCATGCAAAAATGCAGATGGAATTCAAAGGCGAGTACACCGGTATGCGTGAGATCCGCAAACATGCCGCATGGTATACAGCCGGTTATAAAAATTCTGCAAAGCTGCGTGGAAAAATCAACGAAACGGAAACCTATGAAGAGTTGAAAGAACTGTTAAGCCATCTCGGAAACGCTTGAAAACCTTGACACAGGGCATGTTTCACGAGTATAATACTATGAATGTAAATAGGTGAAGGCAAAACGGACAGCTCAGGTCCGTTTTACTATGATAAATCATAAAGAAGGGTAGAAATCATGGACAAAAAGAATCTATTAACTTACGAAGGATTACAGAAGTTAGAGAGCGAATTACACAATTTAAAAGTCGTAAAACGTAAAGAAGTTGCACAGAAGATCAAAGAGGCAAGAGAGCAGGGAGACTTATCCGAGAATGCAGAGTATGATGCAGCAAAGGACGAGCAGCGTGATATCGAGGCCCGTATCGATGAGATTGAAAAAATCTTAAAAAATGCGGAAGTCGTAGTAGAAGAAGAAGTAGACTTAGACAAGATCAGCGTTGGCTGCCGTGTGAAGATATTAGATATGGAATATGACGAAGAGTTAGACTATAAAATTGTCGGTTCCACCGAGGCAAACAGCCTGAAAGGTAAAATTTCTAACGAATCACCGGTCGGAAAAGCACTTTTAGGAGCAAAAGTCGGTGAGGTTGTAACCGTTGAAACACAGGCAGGAGACCTGAATTACAAAGTATTAGAGATCCAGAGATCAAATTAAAGGAGAGTATAATGGCGGAACAAAAGAACGTACAGGAACAGGACATTAACCAATTACTCAAGGTACGCCGTGAAAAGCTTGCAGATCTGCAGGAAAATGGCAAAGACCCTTTTGTAATCACAAAATTTGATGTGACAAACCACAGCACAGATATAAAAGAAAACTATGAGCAGATGGAAGGACAGACCGTTACCGTTGCAGGACGTATGATGCAGAAACGTGTCATGGGCAAGGCTTCTTTCTGCAATGTGCAGGACTTAAAAGGCAACATCCAGTCTTATGTTGCAAGAGATGAGATCGGCGAAGATTCCTATAAAGATTTCAAAAAAATGGATGTCGGCGATCTGATCGGAATTACCGGATTTGTATTTAAGACAAAGACAGGCGAAATTTCCATCCACGCAAAGGAAGTAACTTTACTTTCTAAGAGTCTGCAGATTTTACCGGAAAAATTCCACGGACTGACCAACACAGATATCCGTTACAGACAGCGTTATGTAGACCTGATCATGAACCAGGAAGTAAAGGATACTTTTGTAAAACGTTCTAAGATCATCAGCAGCATCCGTCATTATTTAGACGGTGAAGGTTTCATGGAGGTTGAGACACCGATGTTGGTATCAAATGCCGGTGGAGCTGCTGCAAGACCGTTTGAAACGCATTTTAATGCATTATCCGAGGACTTAAAACTCAGAATTTCCTTGGAATTATATCTGAAACGTCTGATCGTCGGCGGTTTAGAAAGAGTATACGAAATCGGACGTGTATTCAGAAATGAAGGTTTAGACACCCGTCACAACCCGGAGTTTACCCTGATGGAGCTGTATCAGGCATACACCGATTACCACGGCATGATGGACTTAACCGAGAATCTCTACCGTCATGTGGCACAGGAGGTTACCGGAGGACTTCAGCTTCCTTACGGTGAGCATGTCATTGACTTATCTAAGCCATTTGAGCGTATCACCATGGTAGATGCCGTTAAAAAATATGCAAACGTAGACTTCAATGAGATCAAAGACCTTGAAGAAGCAAGAGCAGTTGCAAGAGAACATCATATTGAATTTGAGGAGCGTCACAAAAAAGGCGATATCCTGAACTTATTCTTTGAAGAATATGTAGAGGAGCATTTGATCCAGCCTACCTTTGTTATGGATCATCCGATCGAGATTTCTCCATTAACCAAGAAAAAACCGGACAACCCGGAGTATGTAGAGCGTTTTGAGTTCTTCATCAACGGCTGGGAGATGGCAAATGCTTATTCCGAGCTGAATGACCCGATCGACCAGAGAGAGCGTTTCAAAGCACAGGAAGAACTGTTAGCACAGGGCGATGACGAAGCAAACACCACCGACGAGGACTTTATGAATGCCTTAGAGCTTGGTATGCCGCCAACAGGTGGAATCGGCTTTGGAATTGACCGTATGGTTATGATCATGACAAACTCCGCAGCGATCCGAGACGTGTTGCTGTTCCCGACAATGAAGTCGTTGGATAAATAAAGTCAGTAAAATCAAGGGCTTCAGAGGGTAAGAGGTAGGTTTACTACAACGCTTACTACAACAAATTCGTAAGTTGATATGAAGAATTATAGGCTCAACTGACGGATAGCTTTGAACAATTCCAGATAGAAAACGATTAAAAATGAGGACTTTTCTTCAGAAATTATTCTGAGGAAAGGTCCTTTTTCGTTTTCGTATATTCAGATTCATATACGAATTCCTGCGATATGGTATACGAAATTTATACGAATTAAGAAAGAGGAGAGAAAGTAGTATGAACAACACAGCGATAAGTGCAAATAAAGAAAAACTTATTTTTAAAAATGAGAGTCACCGGAAATTTTACGAGGAATGGTTGCCGAAATGCCGGTACCAGGATGTATATCACAAGGCATTAGCTTATTGCCTTGGAATCAATGAGGATACCAGAAATCATATCAACGAAATATATGATTTCAAGAACGGATGTGTGCAGACGGAGTGTTTGCAACAAGGATGGAACACAAGTGGTTCTGTGAAAGTGATACGAATGGCCTTTAATCTGTATTGTAACGGAAGGCCAAGTGTGGATGATTACAAGGAACATGAGAAACAGATGATGGAGAGTCGCCAGTATTCGGTAGAGAAACTGTTCTGTAGCGGATATGCAAGGTTTTTCTGGGAGGCAATTAAGCTTAGATATCCGGAGTATTGTTTTTATGTTGATATACGGCATTAACAAAGGAGGTTATCTTATCAATCACAGAAGAGAAGGATGATGCGATTGATGGGATGGAGGAATACCAGGCATATTCGGAAATTATCAAAGAGAATATTGAGTATGATGCCTTATTACAGCGCAATCCGTACGAGAAGGATGCTATACAAGGAATCTTTGACTTGATTTTGGAGACTGTGATTTCCAACAAGGCATCCATGACGATTTCGGGACAGGAGTATCCAATGAATCTCGTAAAATCTAAGTTTTTGAAACTGAATAGTTCGCATATTGAGTATGTACTGGGCTGTCTTGGGAAGAATACTACTAAAGTGTATAACATCAAAAGTTATTTGCTGGCTAGCTTGTTTAATGCGGTAAGTACTATGAACAGTTATTACAAGGCAGAGGTGAATCATGACATGCCACAGTTTGCTGGGTAGATAGTTTTTAAATGCATCATAAACGCACGAATCGCGCTATTACGAAGGAGGGTAAATATGGCAAGAGTATGGAAAGAAGGAATAGCACCTAAGTATTTACATGATAATTTTGGCGCATATCACGGAATATGGATGCCACAAATGGATCGTTGTTGGTTTAGTGATGATGGATATCAAGTGACAAGTCGGATTTTAATAACAGACTGGGGAAAGGTTGAACATGCTGCAATTACATACAATGGGGATGAAGAAAATCTGTTTTCGTTTGATGGTAGTAGGGATATTCTTTGGTCAGTAAAACAGGAAATCAAAAATGAAGTATTTGGAATTCATCCAACCAAGGATAAACAGTGTAGAGTTGTAAATCGCGGATGTCCCAAGGATCCAACACAATTAGCACTAAATTCACAGGGGATGCTTTCGAATACAAAAGATAGAAACGAATCTAAAACATTTTTATCTCATCGGAGAAGACTCCCACCTCTACAGGTGGCGAGTAAGAAATAAACCTGTCCGATATGATTTAGGGTGAATTTGAAAAAAATATAATAAAAAATCACCCTAAATTTAAAAAATATATTGAATTTAGGGTGAAAAAGTGCCAATATATAATCATAAAATCACCCTAAAAGGAGATGGATGAATGAGTAATATAACAGAAATCCAAAGATTACTAAATGAAAAAGCTGATTTGCAGGCTCAAATTAATATCTCTGCATTTGATGGAAGTATTGAAGTCAAGACTGTAAATGATCAGAAATATATTTATGTTAGAAAAAGAGAAGCTGGAAAATACAAATCAAATTATATAGATAAATATTCTGAGGAGCTCTACGCACTTGCAGTTAATCAATCGCAGCAAATAAGAGCGGTTAAAAAGCAACTTAGAAAAATCGAAAAGGACTTAGCAAAGCTTGGATATACAGAAAGCGAACTGTCACCAAGAGTAAAGCTTAATATTGACTTTGCTAGAGCTAATGTCAAAAGTCTGATTTATGATCAGGCTGTATTGGAAGGTGTTTCCACTACATTTCCACAGACAGAAACTATTTTGGAAAATGGCGAAGTTAACGGAGTAAAAGCAACTGATGTTCAAAAAATCTTAAATTTGAAGCATGCGTGGGAGTTTATTGTGGATCCGGATGTAGTGGCTTCTCCTTGCAATTATTATATGGTAAGTCATATAGCACGCCTGGTAAATGAAGGGTTCTTCGAAAATGGTGGTTCCGTTAGAGCTGTTCCTGTTACGATTGGTGGTTCAAGCTATGTGCCTCCAATTCCAAATGAGTTGGATGTAAAAGAGAAAATAGATGAAATTATAAACTCAGGACTTGAGGACGTTGATATTGCAATTGAGCTTACGCTTTATTGTATGAAGACACAGATTTTTATTGATGGTAATAAGAGAGCTTCTATTATCTTTGCTAATCATTTTATGATTGGAAAAGGTATTGGATTGTTAGTTGTGCCGGAGAATATTGTGTCTGAATTCAAGAGTCTTCTTGTAGCTTATTATGAAGGTCGAAATGAAGATGAGATTAAGGCATTTTTGAAAGAGAAGTGTTGGCGTAAGTTTTAGTAGATAAGTATTTATATCCTAAACGAACGAATCGTGTCATTAATTGGAGAAGTGGCAGAGAAATGGGATATTAAGCAAAGGCGTATTAGAGTTCTGTGCAGCGAGGGAAGAATTCCAGGCGCATATAAAGTTATTCATCTATTGAGCATATCTATGGATACGATTATGTGACTTCCTGTTATAAGGATAGTCCGCAGGATTCATGGAAGCAGATTGTAGATTATATGCATGAGATGTATCCAGAGGCAACGGATAAGCAGATAAGGAAAGTGTTAAAATAAAACAGTGAATTTTTGAGGTGAATATACATAAAATGAATGAAAAAAAATCCGCAGCTTATTGCAAGCTGATAGAAAATGTAAAAAACAAATATCGTAAAAATCCTATATACACAAAGAACCTGACACTTGGCTGGTGCGATTTACGTCAGGGAGAAGATTTGTGTCAGGAAATTAACCTATGGACATATTGGCAAGGGAGAGATTACGCCAAGAAGACACCACATATTAAGTATATGCTGATAGGTCAGGATTTCGGACCACCTGAAAAGGAAGAACTAAAGGGTACGATTGCAAATGTCCGTAAAATGAATGATGGCGTAGAAGTGATGTTCCATAAAAATGTAGATTTGGAAGCAAGGGATTCACAGACGGATAAAAATATTGTCAGATACTTTGAACTGCTTGGTAAAAATGAAATTGACAAGAAAAAATATCCAGATTTGTTTTTCTGCAATTGTAATTTGGGCTATCGCAGAGATAAGTATTCTGGAAATATGACCAGAAAGATATTGGCAAATGATGCAGCCGAAATAAAATCACTGATTGACATTATAGAGCCGGAAAACATAATCTGTCTGGGTCTTGATACATCCGTGGTTGTAATACGAACTCTGCTTGATAAAAAGTTTTCCTGCAATAGAGTATCTGAACTTATAGGAACTGGAGAACCTTATACTTATGGAGAAACATATATATACCCTGTAGCACATCCGGGGTATTGGGGTACAAGTACAAGAGGGGAGGATAATGTTATTGCAGATTGGAGGAGGATTAGAAAATAAAGAGGTGCCACAATGCCATTTAAGATTGTTCGCAACGATATAACAAGATGTGAAAGATATGATGCAATTACATGTGGAGTATATGGATGTATGATGCATACAGCTTTTTGTAATAAAAGTCATAGTCAGGAAGTATTTGATAATATGAAAAAAGACTTGCAGGAATTCATAGATAAGGATACAACAGCGGATGAAGAAAGTATTTTCTATGAAGAGTTTACAAGTAAATATTGATTAGTAAATGTTACGTCGGTAAGGTTTAATGTGTATTAAGGAGGAGTTGCGCTATGCAGATTAGTTCTAGTTATTCCATGAGTGGTGTGCCATATGATATTAAGCATAGGAATGGTAATGTTCCTCAATTTAATGCTGAACAGGCTGTCAAAGAAAGCGAAAACACAAATAGGTATATGCCAGAAGCAGACTTTGATGAAAAAGCATTTGCTATGATTGGTCCGAATGCTCCGCAAGATGTAAAAGACGCATGGATGGAAGCGGCTAAAGAAGTAAATGCGAATGGCTTAGGAATAAAGGGGAACGGAATGTTGAGCCACATATCGCAAATGATGGTGCAAAGGCTTAACAAACAGCTTAAGGGAGAAGGAGATGTGGATAATCTGGATATTTTGGGTAATACAACAGAATCTGCAATCCAGGCAACGAAACAAGCACTTTATAATTTGGATCACCCGGTAGTATACACTCCCAAAAGTATAGAGGTTCAGCAAGCTTGTATTAAAGAACGGGAATTTTATGTTGCGTTTTTGGAAAAGTTAGAAAAGTTATAATCTTTTAGGCTGTTTGCAAGAAAAGTAAAAAAGAGAAAATCCTCTTGGACTGGATAAAAATTCAGTTCAAGAGGGTTTTTATATTCCAGGTCATTGGCATCAGGATGAGACAATGCACAGTCAAAATTCTGGATCAATACATCAAGATTTGCCGGATGATCAGGATTATGTGCAACCTCTTTAAAAAACTAAATCTCATCATTCATCCGTCCAAAATAAAGGTCAATTTCCTTTTGATAATCGGAAAGTTCTTTTAAATCCCGTTCATTTTGTCGCTTGATATCTTCCTGCCGTTTGATTTCAGTTTCTGCTTCTGTAACTTTTTGCTGCATGATTTTGATACCTTCGTAGGTGATGGAATCAAGATCAATGTTTCGGCGTTCTAGAGCAAAGACTGCATCATGGAAAGCATCTAGCTGACTGTCGTGTGCTTCATAATATTTTTCCTTGTCAGAGGCTTTTTCTTCATTGATGGAATGGATTTTATACCGCTTATAAGCGACGCAATTTTCGACAAAAGAACGCAGTTCTTCTAAGTCTTTTTTGGATTTTGTAATCTGTGTGGATAAGCGATTGTTGTCTGCTCGTAGTGAAGAAATGTGCCCTTTAATGTCACTATATGCAATTCCGTATTTTTCTTTAACCTCTAAGGAAATCTGTTCAAAGCGCATAGCATTTTGCTTGTTTGTCCAGCGAAGTTTCCCGATGGAATCTTTGGAAATGTTGTCAAAGGACTGCTCACGAATAGATCTGATTTTCACTTTTGATTTATCCAATTTCCTTTCTGCAGGAGAGAGTAATGCTTTTCGTAAAGCAGCCTGTTCTTTTCTAAGCTGCTTTTTTTCTTCCTGTGATTTCATAAAGGCAATGTGTCTTTCGATTCGTTTCTTGATGGATTCATCCCCATAAAAAGTACCAAGGGAATAGCCCCGGTGAAAATGTTTTTCTTCCGGAAATTTGTATTTGGTAACAGGACCATATTTTTTGGATGTGCCGGTGTCGGTTTCAATTCCCTGTGCTTTTATCAGAGAAAGAAAATGGTCAAAATCATTTGCCTCCATCACAGTCCTATCAATGATTTTTCGAATCTTTGTCTTGTTAGAACCAGTAGGATTTTCTTTTTCAGCAAGCCATTCTTTGTAGGTTTGTGATTTCCCCTTTTCCTTTTCGATGACAGAAAGGCCATGTTCCTTGCAAAGAATATCATTGTTTTTTCGCAGTGAGAGAAGAAGGGATAAGTTGTCATCTAACTTTCTTCCTAATATATCACGTGAGGCAGAACACATAACAAAATGGTTGTGAATATGGTTTTTGCCAACGTGTGTGGAACAGAGAAAAGCGTATCGGTCATCAAATGTTTTTTTCATAAAATCCATTCCAATTTGATGCGCTTCTTCTGGTGTTACCTCATCAGTAGGAGCGAAGGATTGAATGAAATGGTAGGCTTTTATGACTTGTTCATCCAGTGCTTTTTGACTATTCCCCATGAGTGCTAATTGGAAAACTCCAGGAGCATTTTTTTCTGTGCATCCGATAGAAGATACTAATAGTTTTTCATTGGTTTTATCCGGATTTGTGATGTATTGATAACAAATTAGTACGTGATAAAATTCCAGAAATAATTGAAGCAGACGGTAAGGTGTGTAGGACACATATTTTACCAAATGAGGAATGGGGTTTTTGTCTGAGGAGAAGGTTTTTATAGAAGTTGAATTTCCGTAAATGCAGGAAAATGAGGAGATAAAAATGATTAAGAGAAAAGCAACATTTTAATTTTATCGAAACGCCAGAGAAAAGGAAGATAGATTGAAATAGTCTTGAATAAGCAAGATTAAATTGGTTACCCTTAAATGTATACAACTTTTAAGGGAAAATACACATAATACAATTGATTTTTCCTTAAAACATGGTAATATTTAAGGGAAAGGAGCGTAATTAAGGGAATGAGAGACTTCAATTATAGTAAAATAAAAGAGCAAAAATGGGATTCTGAGGTACTAAGTCTTATTGCTGCAATATATAAATATGCAGGTAAGCAGGAACTATATTTAAAACAAAGACCGGATGAACTAGGGAAACTTGTAGAAATTGCTAAGATTCAGAGTACCGAAAGTTCTAATGCGATTGAGGGTATTGTGACAACAAATACAAGAATAAAGCAGTTAGTCGAAGAGAGCACGACTCCTAAAAGCAGCGACGAAGAAGAGATAGCGGGATATAGAGACGTATTAAATATTATCCATGAAAGTTTTGATGCAATTCCCATAACAAAGAATTATATTCTTCAGCTCCATAAGATACTTTACAGTCATATGAATAATCCGATCGCCGGACAAACAAAAACTGTGCAGAATTATATCAGTGCAACATATCCGGATGGTCACACAGAGGTGTTTTTTACTCCCATGGCTCCGTTTGAAACACCAGAGGCACTTGAAAAAATCTGTGAGGAATACAATAGAGTTATTGGTAATCTTGAGGTTGAACCACTGATTGCTATTCCTGTATTTATATATGATTTTCTTTGTATTCATCCCTTTAATGATGGAAATGGACGAATGAGTAGATTGCTTACAACGCTTCTTCTATATAGAAGTGGATTTTATGTAGGAAAATATATTTCACTTGAGGCTAAAATTGCTAAGAATAAAGAATTATATTATGAAGTGCTGGGGAAAGCTCAGAATGGCTGGCATGAAGGAGAGGAGGATGTAGTTCCTTTTATAAAGTATCTTTTAGGAACAATACTTGCAGCATATAAAGATTTTGAAGATCGTTTTGAGATCATCGGGGAAAAGCTTCCAGCATTAGAAATGGTGCGGAAAGCGACTAAGAATAAAATTGGCAAGTTCTCCAAACAGGATATCAGAGAACTTTGTCCATCGCTTAGTATTAGCTCTATAGAGGGTTCATTAAGAACGCTTGTAAAAGAAGGAGAATTGATGAGAGGCGGTTCTGGAAAAGCTACTTATTATGTGCGATTAATGTAGATTAAGAACAAACATTCGAAGTGCAAGGGAAGATTTATGGACTTGTAATCTGGCATAATAGAATCATCTTAAGAAAGCAATAGCTTTTTAGATGGCTCTATTTTATTGACAGGTTTGTTTTTACAGGTATATATGAATTACGTCGTGATTGATTTAGAAATGTGTAAAGTGCCAAAACTTTATCGTCGCAATTATAAACATGCAAATGAAACAATTCGGATTGGAGCTGTCCTATTAGATAGTGAGTTCAAAAAAATTGCAACACTTAGAATATTTTAAAAAGGAAGGTGTTTTATATGAAAAAGAATACGGCAGGTAAAAATTTTATAACAGCGCTTATCATCATAGGAGTTTTTTGTTTTGCCGGGTGGATCGCCAGTATGTTTGACAGTGGACCAAGGTGTATCGAGACAGGTTGCTACAGACGTCAGGAACCTGATAGCGATTACTGTTATGATCACGAGTTATATAGGGAGGAATCCTCTACAGATGACGAATCATCATCCGATGACAAATCGTCAACGGACAGTTCCAATGATAGTGGCTCATCCAAAAAAACATATAATCATATCAACAACGATCGTAACAGTGATTCTGATTCATCTTATAGCAATAATACAAGAAAAAATACATATGGAACATCTAGTTCCCCAACAATCAGTACATACGATTCTTATGATGAGGGGTATGATGACATCTATATGGATGGTGATTATGATGATAACAGATATGACAATGACAGTGACTATGCAGATGGTGTAGATGATGCAATGGATGATGACGATGAAGATTGGTAAAGGAGTTGCAGAGTCCACCTGCAAAATAAACACATTCCCCCCAAAAACGCCTCTATCCGATTCCCCTAAAATTCTGTATAATAGAACCATATAATACAGACAAACACGGATAGAGGAGGGACACTGATGTTAAAGACATTCCACACATCATACATAGGAAAAAAGAAATCGCGGGCAGTCACAGCTCTGGGCCTGCTTTCTCTGATGCTGTGTCTGACAGGATGCAGCATGGAAGGAGTACCGTTTGCAAACTGGGACTTATATCACAGCGAAACATACGAAAATGCAGAATCTTACCAAACCGGAGATTTTTCAGGTAATGCAGATGAAGTACAAACGTTAGCTGTATACTGGCGCTCCGGAGAGATAAAGATCACGGAATCAGAGGGCGATTCTATTGAGATCCGTGAGAGTGGAAAAAATCTGACAGAGGATGCAAAAATGCATTATTATCTCAAAGACGGTCAGTTAGAAGTCCGTTTTTGCGCATCAGGAGCAACCATTCAAGTAAAACCGAAGGAGAAGCACTTGCAGATAGAAGTGCCAAAAAACATGCAGTTGTCCATTCACAGTACATCCGCGGATGTGAAAGCAAAACATTTAGAGCAGGAGCAAATATTAGTGGCAACCATGTCGGGTGATATAGAGATCGGAGAGTTTGTGGCAGAGGAAGGAGATCTCAGCAGCGGTTCCGGAGATATTACATTGGACAATATGCAGGTTCAAGAGGCAGCGATCACGACTGCAAGCGGAGATGTAGAGCTCTCCTTACCGGAAAAAGGTGCTAAGATCAAATACACCACAACAGGCGGAGATCTGGAGACAGATTTGGACCACAAAAAAACCGGAAACATCTATGTATTTGGTGATGGAAAAACCAATCTGACCATACAAAGCACGAATGGAGATCTGATGATCAGATAGGAGAAGGCATATGATAAGAATGGAAAAAAATGTTTTTTTCCTCATTGATCACACCCGTCATTTTGATCGTGTTGTATGGAACATTTCTCTCAAATGTATACAAGGATTCCTTTCAGTCCTCCTTGCCGGAGTTTCTAAGCGTTTCAGATAAACTGATCAACGGAACCGTAGCCGCACAGTTAGCGGCAGCATTACTCGCAGTGAGCTGCGTTACCGTTACCTTTTGTGTCAATCTGACCATGATCCAGGATAAAGCGAATGGAGCAAGAAAAGATTTTAATGTATCACCGACAGGAAAACCGGTTATCTATTTAGGGTACTTGTACTGTTTGGCAGTGTGCTTTCGAGCATCGTGTGTTATCCGTTAAAAACACAGGGACAGATGTCGGCGGTAGGAACGATCGTCAGTGCCGGCTATGGATTCATCTGTGGAGCCTATATGCCAATCTCTAATTTTGGCAAAGGACTTCAGAAAGGATTGTCCTATGTTCCAAGCACTTATGGAACCTCCATGCTTAAAAACCATATGCTTCGCGGAGTATTTGAAGAGATGAAATCCAAGGGATTTCCGGACGATGTAGTGACAGGCATTGCAGATTCGCTGGACTGCAATCCGGTATTTCGGGGACATGTTGTAAGCAGTGCAGAAATGCTGGCGTTCATGGTAGGAACCATCGTTGTATTAGGGATCATTTATCAGATCATAACGGCACTTCCTGAAAAATAAACAAAATAAATCCGGTTGTAACCGCAAATCTATCATGCTATAATGGGCGTAAACATCAACTTTGGAAAGAACAAAAAACTATTAGAGCAGTGCCAGACCTTAAAAGAATATGCCATCTATGTAAAGAAAGTACGAACCTATGCAAAGAGCATGAAAGTAGAAGAAGCGGTAGACCGTGCAGTGACAGAATGTATCAATGAAGGAATCCTGCGGGAGTTTCTGCTTCAAAACAGAAAAGAGGCGGTGGAAATGAGTATTTTTGAATATGATGAAGAGGCGGTCTTTGAAGTTGTCAGGAAAGATGAATATGAGAAAGGCATCCAAGAAGGCGAAAAACAGTTTGCCCTTCTGACCGAAAGACTCTTAGAAGCCGGGAGAACACAGGACCTGCTGCGTGCTACACAGGATCAAGAATATCGCAAGCTGTTATATAAAGAGTATCAGATTTCATAAAGAGGAGGAGCACCAATGGAAACATGGTTTTATGAAGTAGTCAGCATTGACGGAGACTATGCAAACTTAAAACGTACCGATATCGAATCGGATGACTTAAAGTTAGTTGCAAGAGCATTACTGCCACCGGAAATCATGGAAGGAAGTAAGCTGAAATACGAGTTAATGCAATATGAACTTCTTCCGTTATAAATAACTTTAGAATCGAATACAGGTAAAAAGTAAAGGGCAGAGACCGGAAAACGGTTCTGCCCTTTTGTAACAGGATTAAATTTTGAAATAATGCATTTCATTTGCGAGTTTCTCAGCCTGTGTGGCTACATTCTGTGCAGCTTGTGCTACATTTTCACTGTTGTCGGTTACGCTTAAGGCTTCCTGTGCAAGACCTTCAGAGGTTGCAAGGATTTCTTCGGCACTGGCGGATTGTTCTTCTGTAATAGCAGCTACAGAGGTTGCAACTTCATCCACTTTGTTGACATTCGTAATCATTTCCTGTAACAGCTCGCTTGTCTCTCCGATCGTCTGGTAAATATCGTGGAATGTGTGATGCGCGGTAGAAACCAGCTCCTCACTGTCATGGATGTGTTTGGCACTTATCTGGGTCTTGTCCACGGCATCGCTGACGAGAGTATTAATATCTGCCGTAATAGAGGATATTTTGTCCACGGCCTGCGAACTTGTTTCGGCAAGGTTGCGGATTTCTTCGGCAACAACAGCAAATCCTTTTCCGGCTTCACCGGCTCTTGCTGCCTCAATGGCTGCATTTAAGGAAAGCAGGTTCGTCTGGGAGGCAATATCTCCGATAATTTCCACAAATTTTGTAATCTCTTCCGTCGATTCACCGACATGACCGACAGCGGTTTCTAATTGGGTAACGGAGGCCTGAACGGTTTCCATGGCATGTTTTACCTTATCCATGTCATCCCGTCCCTTGCCGGAAATTACAACGGTATCATTCATCTTTTCACTGGCGTTATGTCCGATCTGATCTGTTTCAGAAACGATCATCGCCAGAGAGGTTGTATTTTCTGCTACTTCTGTTACGGAGTTTGCCAATTCCTCAACAGTGGAATTTAACTCTTTCATAGAGGTAGATTGAGTTATCGCGGAGCGATATAATATTTCGGAAACGGAACTGCTGTTTTCAGCCTGTTGATTCAATTGTCCGGATATGGAAAAAATAGTACCGATCGTATTTCGCATAGTACCAATAAATTTCTGCATACCATTTCCCATAGCAGCGACTTCATCCTGGCCTTTGGTCTGTACATTTACCGTAAAATCACCGTCAGTAATCTTTCCGATATCCTTTGTCAGGGTTTTGATCGGTTCAACAACAATGTGTACAATTCGTTCGATCAAAAATCCGATAATCACCATTGCCAGGACTAAAATAAGGATAATTCTGGTCTGCAAACCTTTTAAATCTTCAAGGACAGTACTTTCTTTTACATTAGAGACCAGAACCCAGTCAGTTCCTGTGATCGGTTCGACCTCTACATAATAGACTGTATTACCAACGGTAACATTTTGAACTTTTCCATTCTTTTTATCAATCTTATCAGCAACCGCTTTCACATAAGAATCTTTGCTGTCAGAAGAGATTGTTTGTGCCACTAATTTCTGGTCTTTGTGTGCTAAAATGGTATGGCTGTTTTTATCAACCAGAAATGCGTAACCATCATCCATAACTTTGATATCGGATACCATCTTAGAAGCATAATTTAGAAAAACATCTGCTGCAGCAACCGTTTTAGCACCATTAGAGGTTTTAAGTAACGTTGTGGCACTTACAATAAATTCGCCGGTATCTGCATCGCGATATGGTGTGCCAAAGGCAAAAGATTTATGGGTTAATCCCTCTTTATACCAGTCGCGCTCTGTGATCCCATAGTCCGCATCCGGAACCCAGCCGGACATATCAATATATTTCCCATGGTCATCACCGATGTAGACTCCGTTTGGAAAATCCTGATTCATATTTACAGTCGTAGCCAGATAAGTTTTTTCGGTTTCTTCATCCATTGGAACGGTTTCTAAAGTGTTTTGTAACATATCCAACGTATTAAGAATACCGGTGGTCCAGGTCTCTAACTCTTTGGCATTCATTTTAGATTCTGCCCTTAACAGATTTTTTGCCTCTTGGACAATGATCTTTTTAGAAGCCATATAAGAAATCACAATAATGGATATAATAGCGATAGCGATACAAGGAAGTAGAATTTTCAGCAGCTTAGCTTTTATACCTTTTAACATTTTCGTATTTTGTCGATCGTTTTTCATTCGCACGTCTCCTTTCTGCATAAGTATATATAAAAGTATAATGCAGATATATGCGTTTTTCAAGGATTTTCTTAGGAAACACGTCCGTTATAGCTTTTCCCTATACCCCAATATAGAAATGTCATATGAAAGCAAATCTTGAATTGCCTCCAAAATCATAGTACACTTTTAATGATCAGAAAAAAGACATCCTTAAGATGTCTAAGGAGGCAGTCACATGAAATTAAGCCAGATTCTTGGTAAAGATAAAATCACATTGTCATTTGAAGTATTTCCACCTAAAACAGAGGCGAATTACGAAGCCGTGAAAAAAGCAGCATTGGATGTTGCAGCGTTAAATCCAAGTTATATGAGTGTTACCTACGGTGCGGGCGGAAGCACCAGAGCGAATACAGTACAGATCGCATCGGCAATACAGCAGCAGTATGGGATCACTGCAATTTCCCATCTTACCTGCGTCGGAGCAACGAAAGAAGACATCGACCATACACTGGATTCTATGAAAGAAGCAGGAATAGAAAATGTACTGGCACTTCGGGGCGACCGGCCAAAGGATTTTGAAGGAGAACCGTTTACAGATTTTCACTATGCATCCGAGTTAGTAGAGCATATCAAAGCAAGAGGAGATTTTTGCGTAGGAGGTGCCTGCTATCCGGAAGGGCATGTAGATGCCCATAATAAAAACGAAGACATTACATATTTAAAGAAAAAAGTAGATGCGGGATGTGACTACCTCACAACCCAGATGTTTTTTGACAACAACATCTATTATAATTTCCTCTACCGGGTCAGGGAAAAAGGGATCACGGTACCGATCATACCGGGAATCATGCCGATCACAAGAGCGTCACAGGTAAAGACAGCCTGTAGGTTAGCGGGAACGAACATGCCGGAAAGATTCCGAAATCTGGTGGACTGCTTCGGGGACAATCCAAAAGCGATGCAGCAGGCAGGAATTGCTTATGCGACCGATCAGATCATCGATTTGATCGCAAATGGAATCCATAACATCCATGTGTATTCGATGAATAAACCGGAAGTAGCGGCAGGAATCCAGAAAAACCTGTCGGAGATCATCCATGATTAACAAAAAAGAAGTAGAACGGTACTTAGGATATGGAAAAAATATCCCGGATGAGCGGACAACAGAACTGATAGAGGAATGTATCCGACAGATAGAAAAAATAGCGCAGCCCCGGTCGATATACAGGATCTTCGATTTAAAATTAAAAGAAGATCAGATAGAAGCGGCGGGAATGAAGATGCAGAGCAGAAATCTGGCAAGAAACTTAAAAGGCTGTGAAAAAATCGTATTTTTCGCGGCAACCTTAGGAAACGAGCCGGACATATTAATGAACCGGTATTCCAGACTGCAGATCAGCAAGGCAGCAGTATTGCAGGCAGTCGGGGCAGCGGCGATCGAGGACTATTGTAACCAATGCCAGAAAAAAATCGAAGAACAGGCAGCGGCAGAAGGTTTTTATGTAAGACCCAGATACAGTCCGGGATATGGAGATCTGTCCTTAACCTATCAGGCAGAATTTTTAAGAGTGTTAGAAGCAACTAAAAAAATCGGGATCGTACTCTCGGAGGGCGGAGTTATGATACCGGAAAAATCGGTAACAGCGGTTATGGGACTGAGCAGGGAGCAGACTAAATGCCATATCGAGGGCTGCGAGTCCTGTAGAAATAAAAACTGTGCATACAGACGGCAAGACTAAGAGGTAACTATGACGATCAGAGAAGAAATAGGAAAAAGAATACTGTTTTTTGATGGAGGAATGGGAACACTTCTTCAGGAACAGGGATTACAGGCAGGAGAACTTCCGGAAACATGGAATCTGAAGAATCCGGAGCCGATCATACAGATACATAAAGCGTATTTAGCGGCAGGGGCAGACATCATATTGGCGAACACTTTTGGCGCCAACCGCTTTAAATACGGAGAAGATTTAGAAAAAATCGTAACGGCGGGAGTAGCAAATGCAAAAAAAGCCGTAGCAGAGAGTGGAAAAAAAGCATATGTAGCCTTAGACATCGGCTCCACCGGAAAACTTTTAAAGCCGATGGGAACCCTGGATTTTGAAGAGGCAGTCGGGGTATTTGCAGAGATCATCCGAGTGGGAGAAAAAGCAGGAGCGGATCTCATCCTGATAGAGACCATGAGCGATACCTATGAACTGAAAGCAGCAGTATTAGCGGCAAAAGAGAATTCCACATTGCCGATCATGGCAACGGTCATCTTTGACGAAAGCAAAAAGATGTTGACGGGAGCCAGTCCGCAGGTAGTAGTGTCACTGTTAGAAGGACTTGGGGTAGACGCACTGGGGATCAACTGCGGCCTTGGACCAAAACAGATGAAAGAGATCGTAAAAGAACTGCTGAAATATGCCTCCATACCGGTGATCGTCAATCCAAATGCGGGACTTCCGCGTTCGGAAAACGGAAAGACCGTCTTCGACGTAGGAGCAGAGGAATTTGCCCAAGACATGGAAGAGATCGTAACCATGGGAGCCTGGTTCGCCGGAGGCTGTTGCGGAACTACGCCTGTGCATATACAGGCAATGGTAGAAAAATGCAAAGAAATCACACCGGTGCCGATCACACCGAAGAACTATACCTTTGTTACCTCCTACTCTACGGCAGTTGAATTAGGCGGCAGACCGGTCATCATCGGAGAGCGTATCAATCCTACCGGAAAGTCCAAATTTAAACAGGCACTCAGGGATCACAACATCGACTACATCTTAGAAGAAGGGGTCAAACAGGAAGACTCCGGTGCACATATCTTAGATGTCAACGTAGGACTGCCGGAAATTGACGAAGCAGCCATGATGGAAACGATCGTTTACGAACTGCAGAGCATCATGCCGATCCCGCTTCAGATCGATACCACGAATATAGAAGCAATGGAACGGGCACTCAGGATCTATAATGGAAAGCCGATGATTAACTCTGTCAACGGAAAGGCAGAGGTCATGGAACAGGTATTTCCGCTTGTAAAAAAATATGGAGGAGTGGTGGTCGGACTTGCCCTGGACGAAGATGGCATCCCGGACACCACCGAGGGCAGACTTGCGATAGCCGAAAAAATATATCAGACAGGTGAAAAATATGGAATCAGCCGAAAAGATATCGTTATCGATGCGCTGGTTATGACAATGAGCACGAATAACGAGTCGGCAAAGATCACGTTAGATACCGTAAAAGAGATCACAGCAAGAGGTGGAAAAACCGTACTGGGAGTATCTAACATATCCTTTGGGCTGCCACAGCGTGAGTTGATAAATTCCGCATTTTTTACCATGGCAATGAACAACGGACTCTCGGCAGGGATCATCAATCCAAATGCAAAAGCCATGCGGCAGGCATACGATACCTTCTGCGTACTCGGCGGATATGATGCCCAGTGCATGAACTATATTGAAAAATATGCAGTAACCGATACACCGAATACGACGGCAAAACCGGCAACAGCGAAGCTCAATCTGACCGACAGCATCATCAAAGGCTTAAAAGATCAGGCGTACCGGGCAACGGAAGAAGAACTAAAGACAAAAGAACCGATGGAGATCATCAATGGGGAACTGGTTCCGGCACTGGATGTAGTCGGACAGGGATTTGAAAAAGGAACCATGTTCCTGCCACAGCTTTTAATGAGTGCAGAAGCAGCCAAGGCAGGGTTCGAGGCGATCCGGCAGTATGTGCAGAGTCACGGAGAAGCACAGGAGAAAAAAGCAACGATCGTCATTGCTACCGTCAAAGGAGACATCCACGATATCGGAAAAAATATCGTAAAAGTCCTGTTAGAGAACTATGGATATGAAGTCATAGACCTCGGAAAAGACGTGCCGCCGGAAAAAATCGTAGAAACCGTCGTGGATAAACATGCGCCGTTGGTCGGACTGAGTGCATTAATGACAACCACGGTAGTCAATATGGAAGAAAGTATCAAAGAACTGCACAAAGAAGCACCATGGTGCAAGATCATGGTTGGCGGAGCGGTGCTGACACAGGAATATGCAGACATGATAGGGGCAGATTTTTATGGAAAAGATGCCATGCAGTCTGTATATTATGCCGAAAGACTTCTAAATAGCTGACAGAACGCATGATTTTGTGATATTCTGTAAGAAAGAATTAGCGGATCATGCGGGAGGAAGTCATGGCAGAACGGTCAAAACAGAAATTAAAACTCATCTATTTGATGCAGATCTTAATGGAAAAGACAGATGAAACGCACAGTATCACTATGGCGGAGATGATAACTGCCTTAAAGGCATATGGGATTACGGCAGAGCGGAAGAGTCTGTATGACGATATTGAATGCCTGCGTACCTATGGACTGGAAATTATCGGAACGCAGGAAGGCAGAACTTATTGTTATCAGGTAGTTAACCGGCAGTTTGAATTGGCAGAATTGAAACTGCTGGTTGACTCTGTGCAGTCTGCAAGATTTATTACAGCCAAAAAGACAAATGAGCTGATCAAAAAAATAGAAGGATTAGCAAGTAAGTATGAGGCATCCAAACTGCATCGTCAGGTCTATGTAACACAGCGGGTAAAAACCATAAACGAAAGCATCTATTATAATGTAGATGCCATTCATACGGCAATCGCCGAAAATTCCCAGATCACGTTCCGGTATTTCCAATGGAATGTCAAAAAAGAAATGGAGCTTCGCAAAGGCGGAGCGCTCTATAGAGTCAGTCCGTGGGCGCTATCCTGTGATGATGAAAATTATTATATGATCGCTTATGATGACGTAGAAGAAAAGATCAAACACTTCCGTGTAGACAAAATGCTCCATATCGAAATGAACGGAAAAAAACGCGAAGGAAAACAGGTATTCCAATGCTTTGACATAGCCGTGTACTCCAGAAAAATGTTCGGAATGTATGGCGGTGAAGAGCAGTTGGTAAAAATACAATGTGTCAATGAATTAGCCGGAGTCATCATAGACCGCTTTGGAAAAGAAATATCCATGATACCGGTAGACGGGAAGCATTTTACTGCAAGCGTCCGGGTAGCGGTCAGCCGCCAGTTCCTGTCATGGGTCATGGCATTGGGTGAGGGGGCGAAAATCGTAGGGCCGGAGCCGGTAGTAGAGCAGGTCCGGGAAGAAACAAAACGCCTGATGCAGCAATATGACATAAAAACAGATTCATATAAAAATAAAACAACGTGAAAACAAATTAAAATATATAGCGAGGAAGAATCATGTACAAAATCTTTATGGTAGAAGATGATGAGATCATAGCAAGAAGCATACGGGAACATCTGCAGGCATGGAATTATGACGTATGCTGCGTAGAAGATTTTTCCAATGTAGTAGCAGAATTTGTCCGTTTTGACCCACAACTGGTGCTTATGGACATTACCCTGCCATTTTTTAACGGATACCATTGGTGCAGTGAAATCCGAAAAATATCGAAAGTACCGGTCATCTTTCTGTCCTCAGCGGCAGATAACATGAACATCGTCATGGCGGTCAATATGGGAGCGGATGATTTTATACCAAAACCGTTTGATCTCGAAGTGCTCACGGTTAAGATCCAGGCAATGCTGCGCCGCAGTTACGATTTTGCCGGAACAGGCAGTATGTTAGAGCATAAAGGAGCGATCCTGAATCTGAACGAGACAACGCTGACCTACCAGGAGCAAAAGATAGAATTGACGAAAAACGAATTTCGTATCTTAGAGATATTAATGGAAAATAAAGAAAAAGTCGTATCCAGGGAAACGCTGATGACAAAGCTATGGGAAAGTGATAACTATGTAGATGAAAATACACTTTCCGTCAATGTGAACCGGTTGAGAAAAAAATTAGAAGCCTTGGGATTGGAAGAATTTATACTTACAAAGAAAGGAATAGGGTATCGTCTGGGATGAAACTTTGGAGTTCATATCTGAAAAGAAATTTAGGATGGATAGCGGTCATATTGCTGACGATTTTTTCCATGTCCGTGATCGTAGAACTGAATGGCGTTCATATATCAGAGTGGATATATGGAACAATTCTCTGCATCTTCTTTTTACTGGTGATCGGAGGGGTGGATTTTTACCTCTATTATAGAAGACATCGGAATCTGCAAAAAATACAGGAAATCGTAAAAATTTCCGTCAATGCATTGGACATGCCCAAAGATCAGATCGAAGAAGATTACCAGAAGCTGTTACAGATTGTGCATGAAGATAAAGTAAAGGCAGTCAATGATTTAGAATCCGGAAAAAAAGATATGGCAGAGTATTACACCATGTGGGTGCATCAGATCAAGACACCCATCGCGGCAATGCGTCTGCTGTTGCAGTCGGAGGACACGCCAAAGAGCAGGGAATGTGCGGAAGAGCTGTTCCATATTGAACAGTATGTAGAAATGGCATTGCATTACAGCCGCTTAGATTCAGACACGACCGATTTTGTGATCCGAAAGACTTCCTTAGATGAGATCGTGCGGGTAGCAGTCCGAAAATATGCCAAACTGTTTATCCGTAAAAAAATCCGCTTAGATTACCAGCCGTTAAATATTGAAGTGCTGACGGATGAAAAGTGGTTAGAGTTCGTGATCGAACAGATACTTTCTAATGCCGTAAAATACACACCGAAAGGCACCGTTTCTATTTATATGGAAAATGAAGACACACTTATAATAGAAGATACCGGGATCGGGATACGGGCAGAAGACTTACCGAGAGTCTGCGAGCGGGGCTACACCGGCTATAACGGGCATAGCGATAAACGCTCAACCGGGATCGGACTGTATCTTTGCCGCAGAGTATTAGAGCAAATGTCCCACAGTATAGAAATAGAATCGGAAATGGGAAAAGGAACGCGGGTGAAGATCGGATTGATCACAAAAGAACGCATTCATGAGTAATCTTACAGGAATGTAAGAAACAAAGGGAAAATGTAAGCCGGATGAATGGCAGACATTTTCCCTTCTTGTTATACTGGGAACATAAAAGAGCGCGCGAAGAAAATCAGGAGGAAAAAGAGAATATGTCAATATTAGAGGTCAATCACTTAAAAAAAATATACACCACACGTTTTTCAGGAAATCAGGTACAGGCATTAAGCAACTTAAGTTTTTCCGTAGAGGAAGGTGAGTATGTAGCGATCATGGGAGAATCCGGTTCCGGAAAAACAACCTTATTAAACATCTTAGCAGCACTGGATAAACCGACCGGTGGAGAAGTCCTGTTAAATGGAAAGAACATCGTAGAGATCAACGAAAAAGAAATCTCTGCATTTCGAAGAGAAAATTTAGGATTTGTCTTTCAGGACTTTAACTTATTAGATAACTTCTCCTTAAAAGATAACATCCTGCTACCGCTGGTCTTATCCGGTGTCCAGTATCCGGAAATGGAAAAAAGACTGCATCCGATCACAAAACGGTTAGGGATTGAAGAACTCTTAGAAAAATATCCGTATGAAGTTTCGGGAGGACAAAAACAGAGAACCGCCGTGGCAAGAGCCTTGATCAGCCGACCACAGTTAGTTCTTGCAGATGAACCGACCGGAGCGCTTGACTCAAAAGCAGCCGACGAATTGCTGCAGTTATTCAATGCGGTCAATCAGGAGGGACAGACCATTTTGATGGTAACACATAGTACCAAAGCAGCCAGCCATGCAAAAAGAGTCCTGTTTATCAAAGACGGCGAAGTGTTCCATCAGTTATACCGTGGAAACATGAACAACGAAGAACTTTATGCAAAAATTTCAGATACACTGACAATGTTAACGACGGGCGGTGAACAAAATGAATAAAGGAATGTATACAAAACTTGCGATCACCAATATCAAAAATAACAGGCAGTTTTATTTCCCATATCTGCTGACCGGGATCATAACCGTAGCCATGTTTTACATCATGTGCGCATTAGAAAGCAATCCGGGGATACAGAGCATGCCGGGAGCAAAGGATTTGGGACTGATCCTCCGTCTGGGAATCGGTGTGATCGGAATCTTTGCAGTCATCTTCCTGTTTTATACAAACAGTTTCATCATAAAACGCAGGAAAAAAGAACTCGGGATCTATAACATTCTGGGAATGGAAAAAAGACATATTGCAAAAATTTTATCAAAAGAAGCATTTTTTACAGCAATAATAGCAATTGGCGGAGGACTGGTAACAGGCGTATTATTTCATAAGTTAGCGTGTATGCTCCTCTACCGCATGATAGGATTTAACGGAGGAATCACATTTTCCTTTTCAAAAAAAGGTGTTATGATAACAGCTATTCTGTTTGCGATCGTCTATCTGTTAACGTACATCTATGATCTGTTTCAGGTGCAGCTTGCCAATCCGATAGAGCTTTTACAGTCAGGAAATAAAGGTGAGCGGGAGCCAAAGACCAAAGCGATCATGGCAGTGCTTGGAGTTCTCTGCCTTGGCGCGGGATATTTCATAGCAATTACAACTAAGAATCCGATCAAAGCACTGACCCTGTTTTTTGTAGCAGTCATCCTTGTAATTATCGGAACCTATCTGCTGTTTACGGCAGGAAGCATCGCTTTGTTAAAAATTTTACGTCGCAACAAAGGATACTATTATCAGACCAAGCATTTTACATCCGTATCGGGAATGATCTACCGGATGAAACAAAACGCAGTGGGACTTGCAAACATCTGCATCTTATCCACCATGGTGTTGGTAGCCGTATCGACAACAGTCAGTCTCTATGTAGGTGTTGAGGATATCATGAAAGAACGATATCCAAATGAGATCAATATCAGAGCCTATTATGATACAGGAGCACCGTCAGAAGATAGTATCGCACCGATCGTGGAAAAAAGTGTCAAAGAGAGTGGAAGAAAGATCCGACATGAGGAAGACTACCTTGAATTATATTTTGCGGCGATCAAAGACCAGGGACAGTATTCTTTAGATAAAGAAAAAGTAAAAACAGCCGGAGACCGCGTCAGCGGATTTGTGGTATTGACCAGAGAAGATTGTAAAAAAAAGTATAACGAAGAAATACCGGAGCTGGCAGAAAACGAAGTTGCTCTGTTCACGATCAAGAAGACAGACATGGACACACTCGTATTAGAAAACAGAAGTTACCATGTAAAAGAGATCAAACAGTTTCAAAACACAGAAGATTTCGAGACCATAGCAGATATGATGGATGAGTATTACTATGTTATTGTAAATGATGTGCAGGACATGGAACGCCTGTGGCAGTTACAAAAAGACATCTATCAGGAAAATTCCAGCTCCATCTCAAGACAAGTCCGACTGGATATAGATGGAGACAGCGAGCAGAAAAAAGAATGTTTTGAAAACATCAAGACTGCACTGGGACCGGAACAGGCAAAAGCAAGGATATTGATCGACAGCCGCCAGTCAAGTCTGGATGAATTTTATCAGATATATGGAGGTTTCCTCTTCTTAGGACTGTTCCTTGGAATCCTGTTTTTAATGATCACCGTATTGATCATCTTCTACAAACAGATATCAGAAGGCTACGATGACAAAGAAAGATTCTCCATTATGGAAAAAGTAGGAATGAGCAATGACGAAGTCAAGGCAACCATCCGCTCCCAGGTAAGGACGGTGTTCTTCTTACCGATCCTCATGGCAGCAATCCATGTGGGAATGGCATTCCCGATGATAAAAAGATTACTGTCCCTGTTTGGCTTGAGCAACACGGCACTTTTTGCCGGTTGTATGGCAGGAACGATTCTTGTATTTGCACTGATCTATCTGTTGGTATTTTTAAAGACATCCAAAACCTACTATAAAATTGTAGGCGAGCAGGTATAAAAACCGGTGAAAAGATAAAAACTTACTTAGTGGCAGGATTCTCAATGCTATTAGTATAAGAATCCTGCCATAATGAGTATCATAATGTCCCGATACAGTGAATGATTATAAAACAATCACCATAACGCACCAGTAGCAGAGCTGTTGAAACAGTTCTGCTACTGCAATATATCCGGCAATGTGGATAGCCTTGTCGATATAAATAAAAAAAGTGAAAAAAAGAGTTGACAGGCATAAAGTTTGGTGCTATTATAAAAGTCCACCGCGCAATGGTGCGGTGCGAAAGAAATAAAAAAATGAAAAAACCTGTTGACAAACGCAGAAAGCTGTGATAAAATATAGAAGTTGTCGCGTAAGACAGCAGGACAGAGAACCTTGATAACTGAACAGTGAAATAACCTTGAAAGATTCAGAGAGAATAATTCAAAGAACAGCATCGAAAGATGCACCTAAACAGTAAATGGGAACCTTTTGCTTTGAAGTAAAAGGGGAACGGATATTCAGCCAGAGGATTCTGGAAGGATAAAAACTTTTTTATGAGAGTTTGATCCTGGCTCAGGATGAACGCTGGCGGCGTGCTTAACACATGCA